>ERZ1643246.397-NODE-397-length-57307-cov-6.280567_pt1 | contig 57307 bp, 49 predicted proteins | sample MGYA00579265_ERZ1643246 | MGnify/ENA primary metagenome ERZ1643246 (study PRJEB29033, sample SAMEA4952261) | chicken gut metagenome | biome: Broiler Chicken; feature: Gastrointestinal Tract; material: Caecum | place: Ireland | collected 2018 | study: Broiler... | reverse complement strand
CTATTTCGGCGCCGCGCCAGCCGTATATCGACTGGTCGTCGTCGCCCACGCAGAAAAGGTTGCCGTGCACGCCCGAGAGCAGTTTGATTATTTCGTACTGCACGGAGTTGGTGTCCTGAAATTCGTCGACGAGGATATATTTGAACCTGTCGGAGAGGTACTCCCTCACCTCGCCGTCGCGGCGCAGCAGGCGGAGCACATACAGCAAGAGGTCGTCGAAGTCGAGCGAGTTGTTGGCTTTGAGCTGTTCTTCGTACCTCTCGTATACGCGCATATAGTCGTCTATCCTGTCGTCGTGGGCGTGTTTGCGTATGTACTGGTCGGGCTCCAATCCGAGCATCTTGGCGTCGGCTATGTACCAGCGCGCCTTCTTTAGCATCTTTTCGTCGTCGTAGTCCAGCTCTTTGAGGCACTTCTTTACGATATTCCTGCGCTCCGTTTCGCTGTAAATGGAAAAATCGGGCTTTATGCCCGCCTCGGCGGGATAGCGGCGGAGTATGCGCACGCACATGGAGTGTATGGTGCATATCCACATGTCGTCCACATCGCCGCAGATGAGGCGCACGCGCTCCTTCATTTCGGCGGCCGCCTTGTTGGTGAAGGTTATGGCAAGGATCTGCCGCGGCGAAGCCAGGCCTTCGCGCAGGATATAGGCTATGCGCGAGGTGAGAACGCGCGTCTTGCCGCTGCCCGCGCCCGCCAGCACGAGCACGTCGCCCTCGGTGTCCTTTACCGGTTTTATCTGCTCTTCGTTGAGCTTGTCAAGCAATTCGTCCATCGCTGAAAATTATACTGTAAGAGAATAAAATAAACTCGCCTTTAAGCGCTCTCACAAGGCGAGCGGTAATAACCGCCTTGCTCGGTCATCGTTCGCGCGGAAACATATGCGCTCACTCATCTCGCCTTGAAAAACAGCGGGTATCCGCTGTTTTGAGAGATCAAGGCTCGTCTTTCGATGCCTTAGCGTTCATCGTCGTTGCAATACAGATAAGAGTATTGCTGCCTCCTCTTCGCGCTAATTCACCGCAAAATGCGCTGCTTAAAGGTGCAAAGCAATTTGAAGCGGGCAGATTGCGGCAAAGGCAAGGCAAAGCCCGCAGGGCGTGCCATTAAAGGATTTCCGAAAAAGATTTGCAAAGCAAAGATTTTTTGGAAAGAGGAGATACCTGCGTTCAAAGTGAGGCAGCGCATTTATGCGGCGCCGCACCAAATGCGCAAGGTATCGACGAGTTCAAGGGATTTAACGCAGCAGGTGCCGTGATATCCACGCTTCAGATCGTGTTCGTATCAGTCCCTTACAGTATACCACATAACCTGTAAAAACACAAACGAAAGAGGGCGGAAAAATGCAGGCCGCGCCGGAGCGCGGGCCTGCACGTTAAATCTTGCGGCGGGCTATTCGTCGGCGCCGAAACCCAGCTCCTTTTCCCTGCGGTAACGTTCGAGCGCAGCCAGATACTTTGCCGAAAGTTCGAGGTTGTAGCGCTGCTTTTCGGCATAGGAGAGCGTTGCGTAGTACTCCTTGTCCGTAAGCCTGCCGATCGCGTCGGAGACCTCGCCGCATTCGTCGAGCATGGACTTTACGCGCAGGTAAAACCCGTCCTCCTCCCCGCCCCTGATGCGGCGCATCACCTTTGCGCCTATGTACTTCTTGACCTTGCGCTGATTGAGCCCGAGATTTTTAGCCTGTGTTTCCCCCGCTGCCATATCCGTCTTGCAGTTTTCCCAAAAGTTGTTTTTCAGCCTTAGTTTTGCCTGGTGTGCAATGCTTTTGATGCTGTCCATAATAACTCCTTTTGCGCCAAAATGCGACTGCGAATTAAAAAGAAAAAGCCCGACCGACGTCACGTCAGCCAGACCTTTTTGACTCAGTTTTTATTGCGTTTTCTTGCAGCTTCGGCCTTCTTGCGCCTCTTTACCGAAGGGGATTCGTAAAATTCCTTCCTTCTGAGATCGCCGATAATTCCGTCGCGCGAGCACTTTCTTTTGAACCTTTTGATAGCGCTCTCTACCGACTCGTTCTCTCCGACTCTGATGGTGGACATCGCTCTTTCAACCCTCCTTCGCCTTACGCAGTTATTTGCCCTGAAAGCCTTTGTATTATAGCAGACAAAAAGCGGGGCTGTCAAACGATTGAACGCGGCAAGCGCAAACTTTTTTGCACATTTTCAAAGCAACAGCTCTATGCCGTTGATTATGATGCCCGCGACGACGCTTATTGCGTACACCGCGACGATGAGCGCGATGTTGCGCTTTATTTTTTTGGTGTTTTTGAGCAGCACCACAAAGCCCAGCCCCGCATTGGCGCACAGTCCCGCCACGCAGCTGCCGAAGGTCATGAAGCCGTTTATATATGTATCGGTGACTATAACGCTGGAGGCGCAGTTGGGTATGAGGCCTATCGCCGCAGAGATGAGCGGCTGCACGTACGGCCCGCCGACTATGAGCGATGAGATGGAATCTTCGCCCACCCTGTAAATTATCAGCCCGAGCACGAGGTTGACGAGCAGCAGATAGAGCGTTATTTTGAGCGAATGGAGCAGCGGTTCGACGAAGAACACCTTCACGTCGCTGCCCTCGTGTTCGCGCCCGCAGGAAAAGCCGTGCACATCCTCGCCCGAGAGCGGCAGAGCGAGCCGTTCGCGCGGGAGCAGCAGGTTTGCGCCGTACCCCGCCGCCACCGCCACGACAAGTTTTATCGCGATGAGCGGCACTATCATGTCCGCGCGGGAACCTTCGGAGAGCAATATTATCAGCGCCTCGTCGGAAGTGGCGAGGAACACCGAAAGCAGGGTGCCCGTGCGTATGAGGCCCCTGTCGTACAGCTTTGCCGCCATCACCGAAAAGCCGCACTGCGGTATTATTCCCGTCGCCGCGCCTATCAGCGGCGCGAGGCTGCCCTGCAGCCTTTCGTGATCCTTTGTGAACGAAGTCTTGTGTTCGAGCAGCTCTATGAGGATATAGATCACGAGTATGAACGGGAAAACTTTTAACGTATCCAAAAAAGCGTCTGAAACAGTTTCCCACATGGTTGTATGCGCCGCGTCCGCGGCCGCCGCAGGAGAATTGAAATGCCGCGAAAACTCGCGGCATCCATCACCCTGAATATTTTTTACCTCTTCTTTTTGGGTTCGGGCTTTTCGGGCGCGAGCGCCTTGAGCCGCCCCTCCGCCTCCTGCCTCGAAAGCGGAGAAAATTCAGCGTCGGGATTGCGTCCGTCGGGGACGTACCCTTCGTCGCGAGAGAGCAGCGTCAGCCCGGTATTTCCATCGAACACGTAAAGGCGGGACATATCGGGCGCGAGCGTGTGTCCGCTGCCCTTTGCCGCGCCGCCGAGCTTTACCGAGAAGGTGTTGCCGCCCGCATCGATATCGGTATATCCGCCCACGAACGATGTGTCCACGGTGCTTACCTTGCCCGATATCGGGCCGCCTTTATCCACGGCTATGTCTTCGGGACGGATGCCGAGAGTGACCTCGCGGCCCTCAGCGGCATATTCCTCTATCCCGCTCCAGCGGGACACTATGTTTTCGGGCAGGGGCAGCGAAACGCCGCCGAACGCGACGGAATATCCCTCCTCCGACTTCACGCACTTTGCGCGGCGCACGAAGTTCATGGAGGGGCTGCCGATGAGGAACGCGACATATTCGTTTGCCGGATAGTCGTAGAGGTTTACGGGGGTATCGACCTGCTGCAACAATCCGTCTTTCAGCACGGCTATGCGCGTGGCCATGCACATCGCCTCGGCGACGTTTTTGGTGGCATATATGAACGTGCCTTTTATGCGCGCCTGAAGGTTGACGATCACTCCGCGCATTTCGGCGCGCAGCTTTTCGTCCAGCCCGGCGAGGGGGTCGTCGAACAGATAGATCTTGGGTTCGCGCGCTATCGCCCTGCCGTAGGTGGCGAGCAGTTTCTGCCCTGCAGTGAGCGCCTTGGGCTTGCGCCAGAGCACGTCTTTGAGTCCGAGCATCTCCGACACGACCTCCACGCGCTGGTCTATTACCGACTGCGGATATTTGCGCAGTTTAAGGCCGTAGCCGATGTTTTCCGCCACCGTCATGGTGGGATAGAGCGTGTTGGAGCCGAAGATCACCGCCACGTCGCGCAGCTTTGCGGGCAGGCCGTTGACCTGCTTGTCGCCTATAAAAATTTCACCTTCGTCGGGCTCTTCCAGCCCTGCGATGACGCGGAGAAGGGTAGATTTGCCGCTCGACGCGCCGCCGACGACGGCCAGAAATTCGCTGTCCGCCGAAGAGAGGCTTATGCCCGCAAGCGCGGTCTTGCCGGAGGGATATACCTTGGTGACCCCCGAAACCCTGAGATTTGCCATACGATTTCCTTTTTGCGGCGGGGCCCGCCGCGTACTTGTTTACCAGACCATAATACCACAGACGGCGTTTTTTTTCAATTAAAAAGAGCATATTTTTTTACAGACGGCAAAAATATGTTCCGCAAACCTGCCCGACACTGCTTACAAATGCGGCGGCAGGGTGTAAACTGTATGTACGGGGACACGGTTTTACCTGAAATTTTGCGAGGCGGAAAATGAACAACACATGCTGCGCCGGCTGCGGCGAAACCTGCGAAAGCACCGGGCGGAAGACGCTTAAAAATTTATGCAGATATGCGGGCGCCGCGCTGTGTCTGTTCCGCTACGGAGAGATAACCCCCGCGAAGAGTTATGCAGACATAAGGCACACCAAAGCGGCGCTGATAATATTTGCCGTGCCGGGATTTGCGGAGGTGATATACAACGCGCTGATATCGCTCGGCGACGGAGGCGTTGACCCGTTGCCCGTGGCGATAGCCGCCGCGGCGCAGCCGGGGGCCATACTTTCGTGCATATCCGCCTCGCACCAGGCGACGGCGATAAGGGCCGTTGCTGAAAGTTCGGTGACCAATTCCGACGCCGAAAAGCGGCTGGACGCCCGCGGGATAGGCGAAGTGTGGGCGAACGTGATAAAGCTGGGCGAACGGCGGTACTACGAAAAATTCCGCGCGCACGAAGAGGGCGACGGCGAAGATGTTCCCGGCGGCGCGTGATCGCGCCGCCGTTTTATTGCGATGCGGGACGTTTTTTCTTGTAAAATGCGCAAAACCGCGGTATAATGGAGACATGAACAGACCCGATTACGACAAACTGATGCAGGCCGAGATCGGCGCGCTGAAAGGATGCAGACCCAGGCTGCTTTTGCACAGCTGCTGCGCGCCATGTTCCTCTGCCTGCCTGGAGCGGCTGAAAGACAGCTTCAAAGTCACGGTATTTTATTATAACCCCAACATAGAGGCGGGCGAATACGAGGTGCGCAAGGCCGAGCAGCTGAGGCTGCTTGAAGAGACGGGCTGGGCAGACGCGCTGGACTGCGACCACGAAAGCCAGGAGTTTTACCGCATTGCCGAAGGGCTCGAGGACGCGCCCGAGGGCGGCGCGCGGTGCATGAAGTGTTACAGGCTGCGCCTTGAACGAACGGCCGCCGAGGCGAAGCGGCTGGGATACGAATACTTTGCCACCACCCTTACCATAAGCCCGCAGAAGAGCGCCGCGGCGCTGAACGCCATAGGCGGGGAGCTGGAAAGAGAGTACGGCGTGAAGTGGCTGCACACCGACTTCAAGAAGCGTGGCGGATATCTGCGGAGCTGCGAACTTGCGCGCGAACACAGGCTTTACAGGCAGGATTACTGCGGATGCGAGTTTTCGCGCAGGGCGCGAACGTGCAATGACTGAAATTTACAGTTGAAAAATCGCGCCGGATGTTGTATAATGTATCCGGAATAAGATCTCAAGGAGGCAGTTATGGATATAAACCGCTATTCCCCCTCTTACATACTCAACAAAAAACACCTCATCGGGCTGACCGATTACTCCACCGAGGAGATATTCGAGCTGCTGTACGCCACCAAGGCATTAAAGCGCAAGTTCGAGGCGCACGAAGAGACCAACATCCTGCACGGCACAACCGTCGCGATGCTGTTTGCCGATACATCGCTGCGCACGCGCACGGCGATAGAGATAGGCGTGCATCAGCTGGGCGGAAACTGCGTAGATCTGCCGTACAGCAGCAAGGACATGCACGCGGGCGAAAACACGCGCGACATCGTGAACGTGATCTCGCGCTACGGCGTGGGCGCGCTGGTGACGCGCAGCATAAACAAGAAGATGCTGAACGAATTCACCTCCATCTCGTCCATGCCCATAATAAATTCGCACAACGACGACTGCGTGCCGGCGCAGGCGGTGAGCGACCTGTTCAGCATATGGGAAAAGAAGGGCGAACTTGCGGGCGTGAAAGTTGCCGTGGTGGGCAAGGCGACCAGCCTTACCTCCTCCTTTGTTATAGGCGCGGTGAAGTGCGGCATGGAAGTTTCGGTGGCTTGCCCGCCGAGGATGGGCTTAAAGCGCGAGAACATAGAGGCCGCCGAACAGATGGGAAAGATATACTTTACCGACAACCCCGTGGAGGCCGTGCGCGACGCCGACTTCGTTTACACCAACGCCTACCGCTACCACACCGAGGCGAGCGACGAGGAGAAGGAGGCGCTGGCGCCCTACCGCGTGGACGCCGGGCTGATGTCTTACGCCAAGCGCAACGCATTCTTCATGCACCCGCTGCCCGCCTGCCGCGGCCAGGAAGTCACAGCCGACGTGATAGACGGCAAGCGCAGCATGGTATATGACCAGGGCGAAAACCGTCTGCACGCCATAAAGGCGATATTTACCCTGCTCGCAAAGTAAATTTTCGTTACAATATTGTACGCCGCCCGCGACTGCGGGCGGCGTATTTTTGCCTTGATCTTATGTATACGGAGCCGATTCAAGGCCTCACCGCCACCGCCCTGAAAATTTTTCTGCCCTCTGACATGAATTTGCGCTCGTGCTCGGTGAGCACGTTGCCTTCGAACGGATGTGCGGCAAGGTCGCGGCAGACCTCGGTAACTTTCCAACCGCACTCCTTATAGCATTGCAGAGAATAGTCGAAAAACGGCTCGTTGTCCGTCTTCTGCCAGATCTCTCCCCCTTCCGAAAGCAGGCCTGCGTAAATTTCAAGAAACCGCGGATTGGTCAGCCGCTGCGCCGAATAGCCGAGCTTGGGAAGCGGATCGGAAAAGTTGAGATAAATGCGCTCCATGCTGCCCGAAGGTATGTAGCGCGGCAGCACCTCTGCGGGGCAGTTGATAAAATGAACGTTTTTAAGCCCCGCTGCCTTTGCGCTTTCGCAAGCGGTGATTATGACGTTTGACACCCTCTCCACCGCCACAAAATTTATATCGGGGTGAAGGGACGCCATGCCGCAGACAAACCCGCCCTTGCCGCACCCCGCTTCGAGGTGCACGGGCCCCTGCCCGAACAGACGCTTAAAATCGAGCAAGTCCCTCTTTTCCGCGGCGAGCTTCATGTTCTTTTCGGTGAGGTCGGCGCCCGTCATTATATCGGCGCACGCTGCAAGACGCGCCTCTAAATTATCCTTTCTGTGCATTCTCATAACGGCAGGATTTTAACACAAAAGCGCATAGATTGCAATCTTTTAGCGCCCGCGGGCACAAAAAACCTGTCAATGATTTTTTGTGAAATTCACACAAATTTTGCATAGTTTTATTTTCAGGTAATGCGTTTGAAGGAGCGGCGCGGCGATTATAATAAAGCGTCGGGTGAAAGACTTTACATTATAAAAGGGGGTACAGTGCTTATACACAAAGTTTGCCGTTACTTGCGTCGGCGCGCCATACGGTGCGGGGTAATGCAGGAGATATGCGATATGTTCCCCCTTTGAGGAGGACGTAACGTATGGAGTTATGCGAAGTTTTTGCCCGCTGCGGGCTGGACGTGACGCTGATAGCCGCCGCAAACGCGGTGCTTACGCTGCTTTGCAGGCGCCTTATAAAGAAGCTGAAACCGCGCATGGCGACGGTGCTGAGCTATGCCTGTGCGACTCTGGTTTACGCGGTGTATGCAAGCATTGCCGCGGGCGACGCCGCCTACGCCTTTGAAAACCTGCCCGCCGTGGCGCAGAAGGGACTGACTGCGGGCACGCTCACCATGCTGATATGCGCAGCTTTCGACAGGTTCACCGGCGGCGGCAGCGCCGTGAGCGCGGAGACTGCAACGGTGATGCTGCTGCTTGAAGGCGTCGTGGAAGAGGACGGCAGGCAGGCGTGCGCCGAAGAGATACTCAGGCTTGCGGGCGAACTCGGGGGCGAACAGCTCGACGAGGCCGTGGCCGCAGCCATTGAAGAACACGGCGGCAAGTGCGACGGGGTGACCGAATACATAGTTGCGCGCACGGCAGGACGGCTTGCATGCGCGGACGGCACGCAGACAGACTGAGCTCCGCAAGAGGAGCGGGAGCGGACGGGCTTTGCCCGTCCGCTCTTTCAGCAAATTTATATTTGCATGATTTGATATTAAATTGCAAGTTTTATTTGCAATAATTACAGGTTTTGCAATGTTTACTTACCGCACAGACTTTATCTGTATATCGAAATCCTCAGTCATTACCGAGAGGAGATCTTCCTTGAACAAGACGTATTTATCATAGTTGTGCTGGTACAGTAGTTTTTTTGCATAGAACAGGTCGCAGTCGTTCCGCCTGCAAAACCCGACAAGCGACGCCATCCGCTCCTTTATGACGTCCTCGGCGGCGCGCAGCACTTCCTCTTTGACGAGATGGGTGTTTGCGCTGCCCTCGGCGGAGGGCGCGGCGTCGGCGGACTGCACGTTTGCAAGCGCGCGCAGCCTTACTTTAAGCGCGGGGACGTCGCCGCCCGCGTCTACGGAGGCGCGGCAGCTGACCGACTTTAAGCCCACGGTGTAGTTGTCGCCGCCGTACTGCGCGTTTATGACGGCAAGCCGCGTGACGTTTTGCACAAGGTTGAGCGCCACCGCCTGTTCGCGGGTGAGAATGCCCGCAAACCTGCCGCCCGTAAAGGCGGCGGTCTGTCCGCAGGTAAATTCCGCGCTGCCCGACTTCTGCTCTCTGCCGCCCTTGGCGCCCTTGCCGCCCGAGGCCACCGTGGTAGAGCCTCCCTCCGCCCCCTCTTCTGCCGAAATGTAGGGCATATAGGCCGCTTCGGAGGCCGAGCCGTGAGACTGGGCGATGAGCTTTAAGTTGACGGTGGAGCAATTCGCGGAATTTTTGAGCTCCTCCGACATGGCGCGCTGGATGGCCGACGAGGTCATGCTGCCGTCCGCGGGCTGCTTGCCGAGCAGGTCCTTTGCGCTGCCGCCGCACATACCGACGAGCGCAGTGAGCGGAATGTAGTCGTTGCGGTAAAAGTAGTCGAGCACGGTAAACAAATCGTAATTTTTGCAGCTTTCGCCGAGGATGACGAGGTTACAGAACGTGAGCTTGGGATAGAAGCCCGTCTTGGCGTTTATGTCGTCGAGCGCCTCGGCAACGGTGGCGCCCTTGCCGGTCACCCGGGTGTACGCCGCGCTGCCCTCGCCCTGGGCAGGAGTGGGAACGGCTGCCTGGGCCGTTACAGAATAGCCGTCCTCTTCAGCGTCGACGCCCACCGCCACTACTATGGACGACTTGTGTATATCCACCAGCCCGAAGTCATTGGAAAAGAACAGAAACAGCATGATCGCCACGAGCACGAGCATCGCCGCGCGCGCAACGCGTTGCAACACGGTCGCCTTCATGTTCCTCTCCTCCGTTTCGTACGCAGCCGCACGGCATAGAGCGCCCACGCAAGCGGCGGCAGCACAAACGCGAACAGAACGAAAGCTACCCACAGGAACCTGCCGTAAAATTCCTGCACAACGAGGTAGCCGTCGTTGAACGCTATGACCAGCGCGAGCAGCACGGCGTTAACGACGAGCGAGCTTACCGCCGCCGCGGGACGGACGTTCCTGCCGAGAGTCTGTTCTTTGGAGAGCGCGCCGCACACGCATGTGACGCACAGCTGGATATACAGCACGAGCGCGAACAGCATGCACGCCTCCACGCCGTACACCGCCAGCAGATCGAGCCTGCCCACGAGCGAGAGCGGGCCGAAGAACAGCGCCGTCTGGCTTATGGCAAAATATCTGTCGGGCGAAAGCGTGGAATAAATGCCGTAAAACAGCGCAAGGAAGAGCATAACTCCCACGCCCGCGGCGGCGTAGCTTATCGTTACCTTAGCGCAGTCGCCCCTGTTACACCTGAACCTGCCCATGAACATGAGCATCACCGCGCCGTCGGCAAAGTTATACAGCGCCGAACGCGCGCCTGTAAACAGACCCTCCGCGGGCGTCTTCAACACGGGCAACAGCCACGAGAGGTTGCATTCGCCCACAGACATTACGGCGAGCACGGCAAAGCACAGAGCGAACACCGGCATGGCGATGTCAGCCACCCTGCCCGCGTTTCGGAGGCCTTTTGCCCCCACATATACCGAGAATGCAAAAAAGGGCACGAAGGTGATGAGCGCGGGGATGGTATCGTAGAAAATATACTGCACGAACAGTTTCTGCGCGAGCATGGGAAGCAGCGCGGCGGCGCAGAAGAACAGTGCGAACAGCCATTGCAGTATCTTTGAAAACACCCTGCCGAAGGCAGCTTCCGCAAGGCAAAACAGCGTTTTATCTGTCTTCGTGCACAGATATGCCACCGACCACACGACAGCAGTCTGAAGCGCAAATATGACCAGTGCAGGAAAGACGAGATCGTTGCCGCAGTAATACGAGAGCATGGCGGGCATCATTAGCAGCTTGCCCGCCGCCGAGTACGCAAACATTATAAAGCACACCTGACGCGTGCACAATTCAGTCTTTGCCATCTTTCCTCCTAACCTTAAGGCGCACCTTATTTTTGCTGCCGAGCACGCGCGGGCGGCGCGACAGCGAATACATAGCCGACTTTATCCCCCCGTCCTTCAGATCCGGCGCGATGAGAGGCGAAAACGGAGCCGTGAGCGGCACCCCGTAGGACTGCTCGGTGACCAGATAGCTGACTATGAAGCATGCAAGCAGCACTATGCCGAACGTACCCACGCTGCCGGCGATTATAAGGGCGAGCCAGCGCAGCGTGGCGGTAGTCTCCACGAGGTCGGGCACCACATACAGGCAGATGGCCGAAAATGCCACGATTATTATGGCGGGGGTGGAGATTATGCCGGCCGTCACCGCCGTTTCGCCCAGCACGAGCGCGCCCACTATGGATATCGCCAGCCCCACGTATTTGGGCATGCGCACAGACGCCTCGTTTAACACTTCGAGCACGAAGAGCGTTAAAAACATCTCTATGCTGGGCGAAAGAGGCAGTCCCGAGACGGAACTGGAGATATTGAGCAGCAGCCTGAACGGTATGAGCTGAAGCTTAAAGAGCTGCGCCGCCACGTAAGTTGCCGGCAGAAATATCCCCACCACCACGGCAATCAGCCGAAGAACACGCATTATGGTGGCCCTGTATGAGGAGATGTAGTAATCTTCCGCCGACTGAAAGTCCTCCGCGAGCATATAGGGGACGGTGAGCGCTATCGGCGAGCCGTCAACAATCAGCCCCACCCTGCCCTCGCACAGCTTGGCGCAGAAGATATCGGGCTTTTCGCAGGTGCCGCACCGTTTGAACAGCGAGCGGGGCCGCGAAGAAATGAACCTGCCCACGTAGGAAGAGTCCGCCACGATATCTATCTCGTTGGCGGCGATCTGCCTTTTGAGCTTTTCGGGTATTTCGGGATTGCATACGTCCTCGAGATAGCACACCGTGACGGCGGTTTCGGAACGCCTGCCGGTCCGTATCGTATCCAGTCGCAGCGCGGGACTTCTGAGCCTTTTGCGCACGAGCGCGCAGTTTATTTTCAGATCTTCCACGAACCCCTCGCGCGGGCCCTTGACAACGACCTGCGTGGGCGGCTCGGTTATCGCCCTTGCGGGCGGCTTTGTCAGCCCGATGGAGAGATACCCGTCCTCCCCGTCGGCGAGCAGCACGGCGCTGCCGTAAGAGATCTCGTCTATGGCGCCTTCCGCGTCCCCGGCCTCCTTTACCTCCGGCGAGGCGAGCATTGCGCGCACGTCTGCAATACTGCAGTCCTGAGGGGCCGCGGAGAGCGGCTTTACCACGAGCTCGCCCAGCTGCAGCTTGTCCACCAGCCCATCCACGTAAACAAGAGCGAACTTTTTGCCGTGCGAGGAGGAAAATTCATAGGTTATCACATCCGCGGAACTGAGCACGGATTTTATCTTTTTTATGCCTTCCTGCAAGTTTTGCATACCGATATTATGGGAAAGGGCTACATTTTTATGAGCGGCGGTTGACTTAAAGCCGCGCAGGTGGTAAAATTTATCTGTTTACAAGCGAGGAAAAGTTATGAAAATAGATTACGACGCGAGATATTTTTCGCCGAAAGACGTGCTCGAATGCGGGCAGATATTCAGGTTCGAGGAGTTTGAAAGGGGCTATAAGGTGTTTTCCGCCGACAGGGCGTGCTACGTTTACACCGAGGGCAAAAAGACCTTTATCGAGTGCGACGACGGCGACTATTTTTACAATTTTTTTGATTTGGGGCGGGACTATGCCGCGATAAACGAAAGCGCGAAGGCGTTCGGCGTGCCGCTGCTTGCGCGCGGGGCAGAGCTGGGCGCGGGAATAAGGCTGCTGAACCAGGATGCCGAGGAGATGATATTTTCCTTTATAGTGTCGCAGAATAACAATATCCCGAGGATAAAGGGGATAATAGGCAGGATGTGCGAAAAGCTCGGGCAAGAGCGCGAGTTCATGGGTCAGATCTACCACACTTTTCCCAAGGCGTGCGACATAGCCGCGCGGGATGCGGCGTTTTTTAAGACGCTGGGCGCGGGATACAGGGACGCCTACCTTGTCGCCACGGCAGACCGCATAGCAAAGGAAGGCATTGAAAGGCTGTATGGCCTGCCCACGCCGCAGCTGAAGCGCGAACTTACCACATACACCGGAGTGGGGCCGAAGGTGGCCGACTGCATAAGCCTGTTCGGGTTCGGCAGGCGCGAGAGTTTCCCCGTGGACACCTGGATAGAAAAAATTTACCGCGAAGACTTCGGCGGCACGCTTAAAGACAGGAATAAGATAAACGCCTATTTTTGCGGGCTGTTCGGCGAAAACGCCGGATACATGCAGCAGTATCTGTTCTACGCAAAGCGCGAGGGAATGTAATTTCCCGCGCAATGCGGGCATAATATTACATAGCCGCACGCGGCGCAAAGGATCTGTACATATGCCCGATTACTTCACACACTACCTCGCCGCGGCAGAAATTTTCAGGCGGCTGGACAAGAACAGCAAAGACACCTTAAGCCGTGACGGCGATCTGTACCTTTTAGGAGCGCAGGGGCCGGACGTATTCTTTTTTTACGGCCTGAGCGTAAAGCACAATCCGGGCAGAATGCTCCACCGCGCAGACGCCGCACAGCTTTTTTCCGCGCTTATGCGCGGCAATGCCGCATACTGCGCGGGCTGGGCGACGCACTATGCGCTCGACTGCACCGTTCACCCCGCAGTATATGCATACGAACACTCGCACAGGGGCATGCTGCTGCACCAGAAATTCGAAGCCGACCTCGGACTTTACGTAAGCAGGCAGCTGAAAAAAGAGCGCATGATAATGCCTGAAAAGCGGCTTATCGCATGCGCGCCCGCCGTGTGCGACAGCGTGCGCAACATCCTGCCGTTCATAACCGCGGCGGGCACTTCGGCCTGCCTGAAGAGACACTATCTGTACACGAGGCGCATATATGCGGGGCTTTCGGAAAAATATAAACTGAAGGCCGACTATGCACCCGCATACGAGGCTTTTGAACGCGGCGTGGAGTTGGGCATAGCCACCGTGCGATGCGTGCTGCAAAATAATATCGACCCCGAAATATTTTCGAGGTCGTTCCTTGAAAAATAGCGCTTCCGCCGCTACAAAAATCTGTAATTTATGCGATCGCCCCGAAATATGCCTCATTCATCGGCATCTTCTCCGGGGCGGTCTTCATTCTGCCCGCCTTCGCACGCGAACACCTTATCGTAGACGGAGTGCGCGGAAAAGCCGGCGCAGAGTTCGTCCTGCGTGACCTCCCGCCCCGATTCGGTGCGGAATATCACATAGTGTTTGTCGCTTAAAAACCTGATGGCCTTGCGGTAGGTGAGCTCCTCGTCGGCAAGCACGTATCTCACCTCAAGCCCGCGCCTGAGTTTTTCGGGCGCGGCAAAATTTATTTTGCAGGCGGGCACGGGACGCGTGAACGCCGAACAGAGCAGCAGCGCGCAGAACGCCACGCCGTTCAGCCCCGCCCCGAACATTACCGAGAGTACGGCCAGAGCGACGGCGAACACCGCGGTGAGCACGCGGAGGACGATATCGGCGGCGCGTTCGGGCATTATTCTGCACAGCAGGCAGCGCGCCGCCCTGCCGCCGTCGAGAGGATAGGCTGGCAGCAGGTTTATGGCCAGCATTACGACGTTTGCCTGCATGAGTATATCCGTCCAGGCATATGTGTCGGGGAAGAACCACCACAGCCCCGCCAGCGCCACGCACAGCGCGGCGTTTACCGCGGGGCCCGCAAGCGCGAGCCGCAGCTCGTCGCGCGCGGAGATGCCATCGATGTTGCACACGGCGGCAGCGCCGTAGGGCATGAGCGTTATCTTTGAGCAGTAAAAGCCCATGCCGCAACCGCAAAAAATGTGACCGCACTCGTGTAAAAGCGCGGTCAGCGTGTATATGACGAATACCGGCAGTCCGCCGAACAGCGCGGAGAGCAGGCCGACCGCAACGAACAGCGGATGGACGGAAATTTTCAAGCCGTCAGCTGTTCCACACGGGGAGCGCGCCCGAGAGCGTGTAGCCGTTTATCGGCTCGCCGCCGTTGTACATGCTCACAGAGACTTCGGCCGAGCCGTCGGAATAGCCCACGGGCACATTGCCCGCCACCTCGTCGCCGACGGAGCAATAGACTTCGGTGAGCCCGTTTATTACGCTTCTGAACGCGGAAGTGTGCGCTATTTCCACAGAGTAGCCGTTTTCAAGCTCGGTCACCGCCGCCACCTCGCCCTCTGTGACGGGATATACGGCGCAGTCCGCAGTGAAGGTGATCACGCCGGAATCGGATACCGAGACTTCGGCATCGGAGAGCGCCGACACGACGGGGAACAGCTCGAAGTCGGTGTATGCCGCCTCGGCGGGGGCGGGATCGGTTATCGAACGTATGAAAGTGTTGATGGCGCTGGTGGGCATGAACACGTTTGTGAGAAATATGCCCACGGCGAGCAGACACGCGGCGGCGATCTCCGCCACGAGCACCCTGCCCGACCTGTCTGCAAGGGTTGCGGCAAATGCCGACTTTGTCTCCTGTTTGGGCGGAACGGTGAGATCTTCGGGACAGACGCTGTCGCCCATGCGCTCGTTTACGCTGTCGACGACCTGTTCTTTGAGGTCATCCTCCCCCTTTGCCTTCTTTTTGAAGAATGGCTTCTTTTTTACCACGCTTACCGTGCTCACGGGGACCTCGAGCATCTGCGCGTATTCAAGTTGCTGGTCCATAAGACGCCTCCGTTTGGTTTTTATACCCTAATTTATGCGGGCGGCGGCGGGCATAGAACGGCGGGCGCGATAAAAACTTTGACGCACTGCGGCGATTTATGGGCAAAAGCGGGCCGCCCGCAAATTTGCGGGCGGCCGTCAGCTGCCTTTGGTAAAGTCTGTAAGCCCGTCTGCAAGCAGGGCAAACTGCTGCGGGGTCAGCTGTTCGCCGCGCGCCATGCAGTCTATGCCGCAACCTTCGAGCAGGGCGCGCACCTGCGGGCGCTTTGCTCCGAAGGCCCGCATCAGGTTGTTTTCCAGCGTCTTGCGGCGGGAGGCAAACGCCGCGCGCACAACTTTTTTATACACTGCCGCATCCTTTACCGCAATGTTGCCCTCGCGGATGTCTATGCGGACGACGGCGCTGTCGACGTTGGGGCGGGGCATGAACATGGTGCGGGGCACGCGCCTTACTATCCTGCACGAGCCGCGCAGAGCTATCGCCGCCGTTATGGCGCCGTATTCGGGCGTGCCCGCCTGAGCGCAGAAGCGTTCGGCGACCTCCTCCTGCACCATTACGGTGAGCGAGAGGCACTTTTTTGCGTGCTCCACAAACTTCATCACGAGCGGCGTGGTTATATAATATGGCAGGTTTGCCACCACGATGTAGGGCGGCACCGAGCGTTCGAACTCCGCCATGTTCACGCGCGAAAAGTCGCGGAACACCACCTCGGCGTTTTCAACGCCCGCAAGCGTGCGGGCGAGCACGGGCGCGAGGTCGCGGTCTATTTCGTAGGCTATGACCTGCTTTGCCCTTGCGGCTATCGCCGCGGTGAGCGTGCCCGCCCCGCAGCCTATCTCCACCACGGTGCTGCCGCCGTCCACGCCCGCGCCCTCGACTATCGCGGCGAGCAGGTTTGCATCGGTTATGAAATTCTGGCCGAACTGCTTTTTGAACGAGAAGCCGCTTGCTGCGAGGATATCTTTGAGTTTTATGTCTTCCATAATTTACCGCCGTCCGGCGCGCATACGCGCGCGCCCGCACGAACATACTTTTAACGTAAGCGGGTGCGGGTAACCGCTTACCCTACAAATGAAGGCTGCGACGGCAACTTGCCGCCGCAGCCGATTTTCAGTTATTCAGCTTTTTGAAAAGGGCGTGCGCGTTAGACCACACGATGTCGCGCAGCGTTCCCTCATCCATGCCCTTCAACAGCGCCATATTGGCCGTTATTTCGGGGATACTTGCGGGTGTATTGGGAAAAGTGCCATACTTCGACGCGGGCGGAAGATAGGGACTGTCCGTTTCGGTGAGCAGCCTTTGGGGCGCTATGGCGGCAATGCTCTTTTTAGCGCGCTTGCCGCCCTTCCACGTAGACGTGCCGCCGAAGGAGAAACTTACGCCCAGCTTTGCAAACTCCGCCGACATTTCGGCAGAGTGGGAATAGCAGTGCAGCAGCGCGCCGCAGGTAATAAGATCTTCGTGCCCCCTTAAAAAGGCGAGCATGTCTTCGGCACAGTCGCGGCTGTGTATCTGCACGGGCATGCCCGCAGCGTGCGCGATCTGCAGCTGCTCATGAAACAGCGCGTGTTGCAGGGGCCTGTCGGTGTCTTCGTAGTGGTAGTCGAGGCCGATCTCGCCCAGCGCCACGCACTTGGGGTGCTTTAACAGCTCCTCTATCCTGTAGAGGTCGCCGTCGCGGTACTTTTTCAGCTCGGTGGGGTGAAAGCCCGCGGTGAAGTACACCATGGTGTACTTTTCGGCAAGCTCGGCGCCGCCTTCCGACGAGGGGATGTCGAACCCCGCGCTGATCACCTTGCCTATGCCGGCGTCTTCGAGCGAGCGCACGAGCGCGCCCACGTCGCCGTATTCGCCGCCCGTGAGGTGGCAGTGAACGTCGATATACGCGCTCACGCCAGCGTGCTCCCCGAGGGAACGTCCTTTTCGGGCACGACGAGCGAGAGGGTGCCGTCGGGAGCCTCGGCGCACACTATCATGCCCTCGCTTAAAAGCCCCTTCATTTCGCGCGGGGGGAGGTTGGTGACGACCACCACCTTTTTGCCCACCATCTCTTCGGCGGTGTAGTGCTTGCCTATGCCGCTGAGCACGGAGATGGTCTTCCCGCCTATATCCACCGTTTCGTGCAGCAGCTTGCTCTTTTTGACGGGCTCGCACGCGACTACGGTGCCTACCTTCATGCAGACCTTTGCAAAGTCGTCTATGGTGATCTGTTCGGGCTGCTCCTCTGCAGGTGCGGGGGCGGCCTCTTTTTTCTGTTCTTCCATTATCTCTTCTATCCTCGGCTTTATATCTTCGAACTTTATGCGCGCGAACAGCGTCTGCGGCTGATCCGTAACGGTGTAGCCGCCTTCAGAAGCGCCCGCCTCGCCGAGGATCTTTGCCGAGGTTTCGGGCATGAAGGGGGCGAGCAGCTTTGCGCCCTCCTCTATGGCGCCGAGCAGGTTGCAGAGCACCTCGGCCAGCCTGCCCCTCTTGCCTTCGTCTTTGGCGAGCAGCCAGGGCGCAGTTTCGTCTATATACTTGTTGGCGCGGCGGAACACCTGCCACAGCTCGTCGAGGGCGTCCGCCACCCTGTATTCGCCCATCTTTGCCGCCACCTTAGCGCGCGCTGCAGACACGATATCGTTCAGCTCGCCGTCGACGGGCTCCGCCTCGCCGCTGCGGCGCACGCTGCCGCCGAAGTACTGGTTTGTCATTGCCACAGTGCGCTTTACGAGGTTGCCGAGCACGTTCGCAAGGTCGGAATTGACTCTCTCGCACACCAGCTCCCACGTTATGGTGCCGTCCTGGTCGAAGGGCATCTCGTGCAGCACGAAGTAGCGCACAGCGTCGGTGCCGAATATAGACGCGAGGTCGTCGGCATAGATGACGTTGCCCTTGGACTTGGACATCTTGTCGCCGCCCTGAAGCAGCCAGGGATGGCCGAATATCTGTTTGGGAAGGGGCAGCCCGAGCGCCAGGAGGAAGATAGGCCAGTAGATGACGTGGAACCTTATTATGTCCTTACCGACGATGTGCACGTCGGCCGGCCAGAGCTTTTTGAACTGTTCCGAGGACCCGTCCACATCGTAGCCTATGCCCGTGATATAGTTTGCGAGCGCGTCCAGCCACACATACACGACGTGCTTGGGGTCGAAATCCACCGGAACGCCCCACCTGAACGACGTGCGCGAAACGCACAGGTCCTGCAGCTTGGTTTTAAGCGTGCCCTCCCTTGCGGCGCGGGCAATCTCTTCGTCGGACTTGCCTACGAACTCGTCGGCGAGCAGGAAGTTGTTGAGCATCTCGTGCTTGCGCGAAACGGGGGTGATGAACCCGGGATGGGTACAGATATATTCCACCAGCCTCGGGGCGTATTTGCCCATCTTAAAGAAGTACGCCTCCTCGCGCGCGGGCTTTACCTCCCTGCCGCAGTCGGGGCAGCGGCCGTTTACCAGCTGGCTCTCCGTCCAGAAACTCTCGCACGGGGTGCAGTACATGCCCTCGTACTCGCTCTTGTAGATGTCGCCGCTCTCGGTAAACTTTCTGAATATGTGCTGCACTACGCGCTCGTGTGCGGGGTCGGTGGTGCGGATGAATTTATCGTATTTTACGCCCATCTGCGCCCAGATGTCCTTTATCTGCGCGGCAACGCCGTCGACGAACTGTTTGGGGCTGATCCCCTTTTCGGCGGCCTTGAGCTCTATCTTCTGCCCGTGCTCGTCGGTGCCCGTCATGAAGAACACATCCCTGCCCTGCATGCGCATGAAGCGGGCGATGGCGTCGGTGAGGATTATTTCGTAAGTGTTGCCGATGTGCGGCTTGCCCGAAGTATAGGTTATGGCCGTGGTAATATAGAATTTTTCTGACATGTTTCACCGTGGTGCGGCGCGCGGCGCCGCTCGTTTATTTCAATGAGATTATAACATACCCACGCGCCGTTTGTAAAACGAGTTTGGGCATATAACGGCGGACGGGCGAATAAAAATATGTTATGAACGCGCTGTTTACCGCCGTATTTATAATTTCCTCGGTGCTGCTGGGCATATTTGCACCGCAACAGTTCCTGCCCGCGCTTTTAGGCGGGGCGCAGCGGAGCATAGCCACGGCGCTTACGCTGTTCGGCGTGTACGCCGTGTGGATGGGACTTGCCGCCGTGGCGGAGAGCGCGGGGATCACAAAAAAAGTCGCCCGCGGGATGCTGCCGCTGTGCGGCAGACTGCTTAAAAGCAAGGACGAAAAGGCATGTTCCGCCGCGGCGATGAACATAACCTGCGGACTGCTGGGCGCAGGCGCCGCCACCCCGTTTGCCGTGGAGGCCATAGAGGGCTTCGACAAAGAGGGCAACGCGCGCGCCGTGCGGCTGCTGTTCGTGATAAACTGCGCCGGTTTCCAGCTGATGCCATCCTCCGCCGTGACGCTGCGGGCCGCGGCGGGGAGCAGCGCCGCGGCCGACGTATACCTACCCACGCTCATCTGCTGCTGCATCACCCTTGTCCTCTCCGTGTTGCTGCTGCTCGCCACCGAGAGGAGAAGATGACGGCCATACTCGCCCCTCTGCTCTTCCTTGCGGTTTTTATCGTCGCCGCGGCGCGGAGGGCGGACATCTACGGCAGCTTTACAAACGGAGCGGAGCGGGCGCTTAAATTCACTCTCACGCTCGTGCCCTGCCTTGCCGCCACCTTTATGATGTGCGAGCTGATGGAGGCAAGCGGCATTTCGGAGACATTGACGAAGTGGCTGTCGCCCGCGTTCAACTTTCTGGGAGTGCCGCCCGAGCTCACCAAGCTGATACTCGTAAAGCCCCTTTCGGGCAGCGGGTCGCTGGCGTATCTTACGGACATAATGGAGACGTACGGCGCCGACAGTTATATAACGAGGTGCGCGTGCGTTTGTTACGGCTGTTCGGACACCGCGCTGTACCTTTCGGCAGTGCTGTTTTCCGCAGCAAGGGTAAGGGCGCGCGGCATGCTGCGGCCCATACTAATAGCGCTGTTTTCCTCGTTCGCTTCGATGGTTGCGGGCTGCGCCCTGTGCAGGGTGATGTGAACCATGCCGCGCGATCGTGAAAGAGCCTATAAAACAAAGACGACGCAAACCATGGGTTTGCGCCGCCTTTGTATGATAAGGGGGAAAATGATGAGCAAATTCAGTGTGTAATCTGTATTGCTTTGTCCCGCAACCGATTACATTAACTATTATACATATCCACGAATAAAAGTAAATTATTTGCCGCAAAAATTTTTAATTTTTTTATTAGTAATAGTGGCTAACAACTTTTGTTAGAAAATTACAAATTAACAGAATATTCGGCAACTTTCGGGAATATTCGCGTCAAAACCAAAGTTTTGTACAACATTAACAAAAAGCCGCCCCGCGGACGGGCGACGGCTTTGTAAGTTTACAACATCTGCGCGCCCAGGTCCCTTGCCGCGGAGATCACTCTGTCCGCAGCCGTTTCGGCATCGCGCTGCATATTTTCCCTGCCGAAAGTGAAGCGCACGCACGAGGCGGCCTCCTCTTCGGACATACCCATGGCGAGCAGGACGGACGAGGGTTTCGAAGCGCCCGAGGAGCACGCGGAACCGGTGGAAGCCGATACATTGAGCATGTCGAGCGAGATTACAAGCTGTTCGCCGCGGCAGCCGGAGAAGGCAATGTCTGCATTCGAAGGCAGCCTTCGGCCGCTGCCGACAAGGCGGGATCTTACCGACGAGAGCACGCGGCGCGCAAACAGGTCGCGCAGCCGCCCCACGCGCGCGTTTTCGGCCTCCATGTCGTTGCAGGCGATCTTGAGCGCCTCCGCCATTCCCACGACGCCCGCCACAAAGGTGGTGCCGCCGCGCATGCCGCCCTCCTGCTGCCCGCCCGAAACCAGCCTTTCGATGCGGGTATTCCTTCTGAGCCACAGCCCGCCCACGCCCTTGGGGCCGTAAAATTTGTGGGCGGAAAAGCTCATGCCGTCGCCGAGCGGCGAGGAAAGATCGAGCGTGCCCGCCGCCTGAACGCAGTCGCAAAAGTAAAACGCGCCCGCGTTGCGGCAGACCTCGTATATCTGCGAAGCGGGCTGGATGATGCCCGTTTCGTTGTTTGCCGCCATGACGCCGACGAACGCCACGTCGTCGGAGAGCGCGTCGCGCACGGCATCCGCTGTGACAATGCCCTGCCCGTCGGGATATACGAGCACCGTATTATAGCCGAATACCGCCATGTCCTCTGCCGCGCGCAGCAGCGACGGATGTTCGATGGCGGAGAGCACTATGGTGTGCTTTTTGCCGAAATTGGCGACGCACACGCCCTTTAACGCCCAGCTGTTGGCCTCGGAACCGCAGGAGGTGAAGTATACGTTGCCGCCGCTGCCGCCTATCAGAAGGCGTATGACGTCGCGCGCGGATAGCACCGCCGCGGCGGCGCTTCTGCCCAGCGCATAGCGTGAATCGGCATTGCCGAACTGTTCTTTAAGGTAGGGAAGCATTGCCGCAAGCACGCGGGGATCGGTCTGCGTGGTGGCGGCGTGATCGAGATAAATATTGCGCATGATTTTGTAAAAGGGCCGCACATATGCCGCGGCCAAGGCGCGTTCAGTCCTTTACGGTGAGGTTGAAATACAGCCTGTCGAGCTGCTCGGCGCGCTTTACTCCGCGCGCATAAGTTTTGCCGAGTTCGGTTGAAGAGTTGCGCTCGTTGAGAGAAAGATCGCGCCGGGCGACGACCATGAAACACGCGAACACTATGCTTGCGACCAGCAACACGCCTGCCATGCACAGAAATACTACGGTAAGCACAAAGCTGACGCCGCTCGCATCGGAATACATCGACGGACTTAGACTTATGCCCGCTATAAAGAACACCAAAAAGGGCACCAGCGCAAACAGGAAATTGCGGCGCTTTTTTACAAACACTGCCGAAAGTTTTTTGCGGCGCAGCGCCCTTTCCGCTTCGTTTTCACTGCCCAGCCTGCCGTTAAGTTCAAACTGTGCGTCGCGCTCCGCCTTTACGAGGGGCGCAAGTTTTTCCGCGACGGCGGCCCGCTGTACGGGCGTGCAGTACCGCCTGCACCTTTCGGCGCAGTCGTTGCAGTCCGCGGCGTCGGCAACTTCGGTATAGTTTTTGGTGAGTATCTCCATCATCAGCGGGTAGATATCGGAGAGCGCACAGTATTCGCGCGCGGCGGAATCGAGCGTGGCGAGAGCATAGCCGTCGTCGCCCGAATCGTGCAGCCTGCGCGCCTTTGCAAGCAGTTCCCGGGCGCTTGCAAGGCGGGCCTCGCCGATACGCGCGGCGGCGTCCTCCTCCGCCTCCCCGTCGTCGTAATCGTCATCGTAATCGTCGTAATCGTCGTCATAGTCATCGTCGCCGTAGTCGTCGTAATACCCGTCGTCTTCGTCTGCGTCGTCGTAGTCGTCGTAATATTCTTCCCGCTCCTGCCCGTCTTCGTCCATGACTATGCGGTATCTTTTGTCCTTGTCCCTGTCGGTATTGTCGTCTATAAGCCTCTCTTCAGCCATCACTCACCTCGTCTGCGGCAGGCACGCGCGCACCGCAAATGTTCTGTATTTTCCGCCGCACGCGCGCTGCGCGCGCATGCAGGCATCCATGTCGTCGAATACCGAGAATACCGCGCTGCCCGAACCGGTCATGCAGGCATTGCCGGAGATCGCCAGCAGTTCGCCGCGCAGGGCGGCTATCCCGGGGTACAAATCTGCCGCGGGCGCATACAGCGCGTTGTGCAGCGCTCCGCGCAGACTGCCGTAACATTTCAGCGCTTCTTCCGCGCGGGGCGGTGGAATATCGCGACAGCCGAGCCTGTCGTAGTTTTTATAGCACTCCGCCGCGGATACGCCGAAGGGCGGCACCGCGATGAGAAAGCAGGGCGAAAACCCGCAAATGAGCGGCTCGACTTCGTTGCCCCTGCCGCTCATCCTCGCCCAGCCGCCGGTGAGCATATAGCGCGTATCGGAACCCGTCTTGTCGGCGATATCGCAGACGCTTTCCGGCGGTATGCCGTGCAGACGGCACAGCGCACGCAGCACCCCCGCCGCGTCTGCCGAAGATCCGCCCAGCCCCGCGCCGACGGGTATGCGCTTTGTTATCCGGATGTCGGCGCCGCATGTGCCGAACTTCTCGCAGAACATGCGCGCGGCCGTGCATGCATTATTCTTGTCCGCGGGGAGGCCGTCGAGCCCCTCGCCGCGCACCTCGGCGCTTACCCTGCCATCGCGGCGCAGCCTTACGCGCACCTCGTCGCAGATCTCCACGGTGGTAACTATGCTGTCGAGCATGTGAAAGCCGCCCTCCGCGCCCGTGACGTGCAGCGTTAAATTGAGTTTTGCAGGCATCAGCACTACGCATTCCATATAATGCATTATAACACGGGGGCGGGGCAATTACAAGTATAATTTTTACGCAAGCGCAAAATTGCCGCGGCTGTGCCGCGGCAATTGAACTATATGTATTCTACTGCTTTCTGCGATAGATGAGTATGCGCTCCGACCCGCTCAACGGGAATGTTGCTCCCGCGCAAGCCTCCTGCACCCTTTCGGGCGGGAGCTTTAAGCGCTTTGCCGCCGACCACAGCGTTTCGCCCGGTTCGGGCACGAGCACGCTTATGGCGCAGGGCTCCGTCTCGTCGTCCCGACCGTCCCCGATGCGACAGACGTAAGAGCACTCTTTATGAGTGCATACTGCAGCCGTTATCCTGAGCACAGCCTCCGCCTCGCACTCGCCCTCGGCGCGCTGGCGCACGCTTACTCCGCTGACCGCCACACCCGTGACTATGGCGTTTTCCGAGCCCGAGAGAGCTGCGGAGAAGGGCAGAGTTATTTCGGCGCCGTGCATCTCGCCGCCCCTGGAATAGATGAGCGTGGCGTTTACCGCTCCTTCGAGCACGCCCGTATCGGCCGACCACGTGCACTCGGCAGAGGGCAGCACCACAGCCTTCAACGCGCAACCGTAGTCGAGCTTGGCGGATACCGAGCAGACGCCCCCGACGCGCTCCGACCATACCTTTATGTCGTCGCAGGTGAGAGGAGCTTCGGTGCACATCTCCACTTCGGCAGTGCCGTCGGTGCGGAAGGCGTCGGCGGCGCACACCACCTCGTGCGAGGCACAGAACTCGCCGAAAAATTTCAGACGGGCGGAAAAATTCACGGCGCATCTGCCGCGCTCTTCGTTTACCTGCGCGCTTACGGCCGCTTCGGCAAGCTGGCAGCAGCACTGCGCCCTGCACGAAGCGACGGCGTCATCGCACAGGATCTCGGCGGAGAACGGTATCGTCCTGTCGAGCGTGACGGGTTCCTGCCCGCGTACGGCGAGCAGGCTCAAACAGATCTCGCCGTTTATGCGAATTTCGCCCGCGCCGCAACGGCAGTCGGTCACCACGCAGCGGGCGTCGTGCATAAGAATGTCCTCTACCCCGGCTGCTTCGAAGTCATCCTCCACCTCGCTCTCGCCCGAGAAAGTGACGGCGGTGAGCAGCTTTGCCGGCCGCATATCGCACACGGCGCCATCGGCGGAAGTCAGCAGGCACCGCTCGGCGGAGCCGTACACGCTTATATGCGCGCTTATCACGGCGCTGACCACGAAGGACGAACCCTCGCGGCGGACTGTCACGCGCTCGCAGCCGAGCCGGCAGAACGCCGTCTGTGCGGGCGCAAAGTTTTCGCCTTCGGCAAAGTGGGTAAATTCGGCGCCCTTCTGCGCGCGGCCCAGCCTGCCGTCTACCCCGGCATACACCGCGGTGCACACCAGCCTGCCGCCGTAATTTATCCTGCCCGACGCGGCCTCGCACACGGCGGGACAGACCTGAGGGCAGACGGCGAGCAGCTCGCTCACCCCGTCGCCGGGCGAAAAGCGGCACTCGACCACCGACTGCGAAGTTACGTCTGCAAGTTTTTTAAGATAAGTTTCCGTCTGATACTCTGCTTTTATGGGCATAACAATCTCCGTGACATTGGTTTATACGGTATAATATGCCGCGCTCGGAGCTATTATTACAGGGCACAGGAGGGGTTTTTTGTAACTTTTTAAGTCTTTGCCGCATCGCGCGGGCGGAGTTTTACCCTGCCGCACAGGATTTCCGAATAGGAATACGCCGTTTTGCCCAGAAAGCGGCTGTCGTCCGGCAGGACCGTGAACAGAGAAGGATATACCCCGTTGACGGTGGCGTGGAAAGTTACGCGCCTGTTCCTGCCCATGTCGAGCTTTACGGTGACCGGTTTGTGGCAGCACTCCTGCACGGCGCGCCGCACCGCGGAGATGTTTGCTGTGGGTTTAATCATACTATTGAGTATGGCAATAAAAGGTAAAATTTATGCAGCAAAATATAAGCCGCACGCGTTTGGCGCGTGCGGCTGAATATCTTTCGGAACACGGCGGCGTCAGAACAACTTGTCGTCGTCATCGTCGTCATCTTCATCCTCGTCGTCATCGTCTTCGTCGTCGCCGTCATAGTCGGCGTCGAAGTCCGAAAGGGGATCATCGTCGTCGTATTTCTCCTCATCGTCGTCGAAGTCCTCGTCGAGCTCTTCCGAAAGCTCCTCTTCGAGAGTTTCGCCGTCCACCGTGAGGTCTTCATCGTCGTCGAGGTAGTTCTTCCACTCCTCGTCGGTGTCCATGTCGACATCCTCGTCGTCCTCGTACTGGCTGGCCTGTTTGCAGGCATCGCACATCTTTTCGCCGTAGCGCATGGTGTTCACGCCGCACACGGGGCAGATCTCCGTCTTTTCGGCGGCATCGTCGTTTTCGTCCTCGTCGAAGTCGGCGAACTGAAGGCGGTTGCCCTTCATTTCGGCAATGCACACGTCGCAGTATTCCTGCTTGCTCGGGTCGATATAGTTAAGTTCGCACCTGGGGCACTTGATGTACTTGATCATAGTTCTGACTTTCTCCGTATCATGAAATACAGCCGGGGATATGAATGATTTTCCCTCGCCCTTAATCAATGGTAACATTATATTAGCATTTACAGTATTTGTAAACCGTTTTGATAAAAGAATATCAATTTTTTTTAACTATTTTTGCCGATGACGGGTATTTATGCATCCCGCCCGGCATGCGGCGCGCCCTAGCGGGCAAAAAGAGAGCGGAGCCCCTTGCGAAGCTCCGCCGTATCTGCATGTTATTCGCCGTCGGCAGGGGTATCGTTCCCGTAGACGTCGATGTTCTTGTCGTCGGTGGTATCCACCCTGATGCGCGACTTTTTATAGACGGGAAGTTTTTTACCCTTCCTGCGGACGATGTAGAGCGCAAGCAGCACCGCGCCGCCTATCACTGCTATTCCGCCCACGCACACGCCGATTATGAAGCCGGCCTTTGCGCCCGCAGAGAGGCCCTCGAACCAGCCGGTCTCCTCTTCGGCAGGCTCTGCCTGCATGTAATCGGTGCGCAGCGAGTCGATATAGCTCTCGGCGTCGTCATCGGTCATGGTGCCGACGAGGTTGTAATAATAGTTGCGCGAAGTGGCATACGCGTCCGCGCCGTTGACCTTTTTCACGTAAGAGGCGAACTCTGAGTACTCGTTATCGGCGTCGGGAGTGATGAACGCGAGGTACATGCGCTCCTCGTCGGCGGAGTAGGGCACTTCGGCATCCTCCGCATTGCTGTCCTCCCACATCCTGTCGAGTTCGGCCATATATTCCTTGTCGCCCGTGTAGAAGGCGTAGCGCAGCGCGTCGGGAAGATATTCGTATTCTTCGGTGTCGATGTCGGCGACTATGCTGTCTTCATCGCCCATTATGCTGTCGTACAGGTCGTTGATCTCTGCGATCTCGGCGTTCGACATGGTAGCGGCGCCGGTATCGGTCGCGCCTTCGGAACGGAGGTCGAATGCCATGATATATTCATAGTTGACCATGTCGTCGGTGTTGGAGGCGAAGAAGAAATGACCTGCAAGGATCTCGGGCATGTACCAGTTGGAGGCGACGTTGAGATCGAGGATCTGCGTATCCTTATAGTTGGAAGTGGTGTCGTCGGCAGGGTACTGCATGTAGTCGGCCGCAGTGCCGCCGAGCGCTATCCTGTGAACGGAGTAGGAGCTGCCCTCGCCGCTGTAACCGTAATAGAGGAACGTGAATTCCCCGTCCTCCGCGGAATCTTCGTTGCTGACCTTTGCCGTCTCGCTGTTTACGGCGAGCACCGTTATCTCGTCGGAGGCCTTGGCGAGCCTTATCTCATCCGAGATGACGCCACCGCTGAAGTTTGCCGACATCAGCATGCTGTTATCGGTGTACAACACGCCCGAGGGTTTGCCGTCCTCAGCCTCGAGATAGATATAGTCGGCTATGGAGGACGCGTCGAGCAGGAGCAGCTTGTCGCCGTAAGTGTTGTTCGCCGAAGGATTGCCCGATACGGGATTCCAGCCATCGGCGCTCACTTCTGCGTCCGTAACGTAGAGCAGCACAGGTTCGTTGGTGGTCTCTATGGTGTAATAGAGAGTGCCGTTTTCGTATGAGATCAGCTCATAGTTGTAGCCCGAGGGAGTGTTTGCGCCTTCGGGACGGCTGCCGGCAGTCTCTGCCTTGTAGCCGTAATTGAACTGGGTGAGCTCCGAAAGGCCGCCTATGCCGTCGAACACAAATTCGCCGAGGTTGACGTATAAGGGATCTGTCTCGGGGTCGTAATCGTCGCCCATGTACGAGAAGTCGTAGGTGCGGCCGCCCTCTGCAGTGGCGCCCGCGCTTACGCGGTAGATCTGGTTATAGCCTGCAGCGGCCTCGTTGGCGGTGCCGAGGTTATAGGACACGTCCATCGTGTAATAGACGTATGCGTTGGAAGCGTCGTCGGCATCGAACAGGTAGCTCGAAACATCGTATGCGAGCAGCGTATCGGTGCGCGTTTCGAGGTTGACGGAGTGGATATTGGTGCGGTCCTCGCCGTCGTACTTTTCGCTGAGGGCGTAGAGCAGATACACCTTGCCGTCCTCCTCCACGAAGCGGTAGTCAAGGTTGGTACTCTGCGACTGGAAGTAGTAGTCGCTCATCACCTCGGTGCCGTCGAGTTTTGCGCGTTTGAATTCCAGGCGGGAATTGAGCGTGGTGCCGCCCGCATCCCTGGCCGTGGAGGGCGTGCTGAAATATACGTAGTCGCCGTAAATGTATATGCCGCCGCCGTAATTGCCGGAATACATCACGAGGGGGACGACCGTCTGCGAAGAGGCGTAGTTGCCTGCGGCAAGATCGCTCTTGGATATGCGCATGAGCGCGCCCTTCTGCACTTCGCCGTAGGCATTGTTCGCGGTGTTGCTTTCGATGCCGTTGATGTAGTAGACGTAGTTGCCCTTTTCCACGGCAAACCCGCCGTTGGAGACGACTTCGCCGCTTATATCGCCCTCGAGCCTGTCAGAATTGTAATAGTCGCCACAGCCGGCGGCAAGCATGAGTCCCGCCGCAGACACGGCGGCTACTGCGCATATGAGCGCCCTTTTTAACGTTTTACGCATTTTTTACCCCAATACTGTAATCAGTAGGTTGATATACCGAGTATTTATAAAGTAAAGCCCCATATAAAAACTTTACAAAGCAGTTTTTATTATATACCAAAACAGATTTTTAAGCAATTAAAAACAAGTTGTATTTAATGAAATTTTGATAAAAGGAGAACAAAAACACGGACAGATTTGCACTTTTCGATCTTCTGAACGCGCTCTATGCAAAAAATGACGGAACAAAGCGGGAAAACGCGGAAGAAGCCGCGCCGCGGCAGCCGCAGGAAGACCCGCCGGAGAGCCGCGCCGCCGGCGTGCTGGCGGACATAATAGAGCGGCACGAACGCATCTCGAACAGGCTGAAAAGACGGTAGGCAAAGAATATGCGCGCGGCAATATGCCGCGCGCATGTCTGTACAAACTGAAATTTCCGCCGCAATCATCTCTTGGAGAACTGAGGTGCGCGGCGCGCCTTTTTGAGGCCGTACTTCTTCCTCTCCTTGACGCGGGGGTCGCGGGTGAGGAACCCTGCCTTTTTGAGGGCGGAACGGCACTCGGGCTCTGCCTGAAGGAGAGCTCGGGAGATGCCGAGGCGGATGGCGCCTGCCTGACCGGTGAGACCGCCGCCGTATACGTTTACATATACGTCGTACTTACCTTCGGCCGCAAGCAGCACGAGCGGCTGCATTACGTCGTAGCGGAGAACGGACTGGGGAAAGTAGTCTTCGAAAGTCCTTTCGTTGATGACTATGTTGCCGCTGCCTGCGGGAATGAGGCGGACGCGGGCGATAGCCTTCTTCCTTCTGCCTGTGCCCCAGAACTGAAGTTTCTTTTTCAAAGTTGCTTTTGCCATAACTTTTTTACCTCACTCCTTAAAATAGCTTGAGCTCTTCGGGCTTCTGCGCTGCATGATTGTGCTCTGCACCCTTATATACGCGCAGCTTTTTGATCATCGCCCTGCCCAGCGAATTTTTGGGGAGCATGCCCCTTACTGCCTCATATACCGCAAGGTCGCTCTTTTCGGCGAGCATCTTCTTGTAAGATACCTCTTTGAGACCGCCGATATAGCCGGTGTGATAGCGGTAGAACTTGTCTTCGAGCTTCTTGCCGGTGAGCACCACTTTATCGGAATTGATGACTATGACGAAATCGCCCGTGTCTACGTTGGGCGTGAAAACGGGCTTGTTTTTGCCGCGAAGAACGGCAGCCACCTTGGAGGCAAGCCTTCCGAGGGGGACGCCGGCGGCGTCTACAACATACCATTTTCTTTCTACTGTCTGGGCGTTTGCCATGTAGGTTTTCATGTTGATAACTCCATTTATGATGTGTAAAAAACGTTTACCGCACCGCGCGGTATCTTTGTTGCCTCTGTGCAATGTAGGTTTATTTTATTATTTTATAAAATTTCTGTCAAGCTGTTTTGAGTTGCGTTTACAAAGTTTTTCAAAAATAATTGCAAATAATTTGTAAGCGCAGATTTCGCACCCGTTTTGCGCCGATTTGGCGTTTTTTTGCCATTTTTCGGCAAAAAAACGTGCCGCCGCGCCGCATGATACGCCGCTTTTGTACAGTCTGCACGGTTCACCTGTAGTCTATGTCGAGCTCCTCGTCGGCAAAGCGGGGGTCGGCAAAGAACTCCTCCGCGGTGACGCCGAGCGTGCGCAACAGTATTGGCAGCGTACGCAGACAGATGTCCCTTTTCTTATCCATATGGTAAAACACATAATTACGTCAGGGGTAAAAGGAAAGGCGGCGGCAAGAAAAGGCGCGGGGAGAAAACCGATGCCGCACGATAACAACAGCTAGGTGACGGAGGATAGCATATAAAGGCAGGCGCGCCGCGGCGATGAAATCGCCGCGGCGCGCCTGTTATATATTTTTCTCCCTATAAGCGTTATTTAATGAGAATCGCCTTTATCCTCTTTACGCCTGCGGAGACGTTCTCCTGCTTGGCTATTTTGAAGGTGCCAAGAACGCCCGTGCGCTCCACATGGGGGCCGCCGCAGATCTCCTTTGAAAAGTCGCCTATGGTATAAGTTTTTACTCTTTCGCCGTACTTGCTTTCGAACAGCCCGGTGAAGCCCTGCTCCTTTGCCTCTTCGAGGGTCATCTCCTTCATCACGACGGGCTCGTCCCTGGCTATCTCGCCGTTGACGAGGTCCTCCACTTCCTTCACCTCTTCGGGGGTGAGCTTGCGGGGGAAATTGAAGTCGAAGCGCAGCCTTTCCTCGGTGATGTTGGAGCCCTTCTGGTTTACATCCTCGCCGCACACCCTTTTGAGAGCCGCGTGCAGCAGGTGGGTGGCGGTGTGCAGCTTGGTGGTCTCCTCCTTGTGGTCGGCAAGCCCGCAGGCAAACTTCTGCTCGCTGCCCGCGCGCGACTTTTCCTGATGCTCGGCATATGCCTTTTTATAGCCCTCTTCGTCCACGGAAAGGCCCTTTTCGCGCGCCATCTCCATGGTTATCTCCACGGGGAAACCGTAAGTGTCGTACAGCCTGAATGCCGAATGTCCGTCTATCATGCCGCCCGCGGGGAGCGCGGAGGCTACCTTTTCGAACTCCCTGATGCCCTGCTTCAGCGTGGCGGAGAATTTCTCCTCCTCCTTGTTCAGCTCCTCGGCGATGTGCGCGGCGTTGCGCGTGAGCTCGCCGTAGACGGAGGCATACTTTTCTATTATGGTCTTTGATACCTCGTTGAGCGCGCCCTTGGGCAGGCCTATGTTCCTGCCGTAGCGCACCGCGCGGCGGATTACACGGCGGAGGATATAGCCCTGGTCGGTGTTGGAGGGCACGATGCCGTGGTCGTCGCCCAGCATGAACGTGGCGGTGCGGACATGGTCGAGCACTACGCGGAAGGCCTTTGTCACCTCCTCGCTCTCGCCGTACTTCCTGCCGGTGAGCTCCTCTATCTTTGCGATGGCCTTTTCGAATATATCCGTTTCGTACACGCTCTCGACGCCGTTGAGTATGCACAGCGTGCGCTCGAGGCCCATGCCCGTGTCGACGTTGCGCTGTTTAAGCGGTTCGTAGGTGCCCTCGGCAGTCTTGTTGTACTGCATGAACACGTCGTTCCAGATTTCGAGGAAGGTGCCCTTTTCAGCCCTGTCGAAGTCGAAGGGGCCGAGCTTGTCCGCTTCGGCATGGTTGCGGATTATGTGCATCTCGGTGTCGGGGCCGCAGGGGCCGGTAGTGCCCGCGGGGCCCCACCAGTTGCCCGATTTGGGCAGGAAGAAGATGTGCTCCGGCTTTATGCCGCACTTCTTCCACAGCCCGGCGCTCTCCTCGTCGCGCGGGCAGTCGTCGTCGCCCGCAAAGCAGGTTATGGCTATGTCGTTTACGGGGATGCCGAGGTATTCGGGCGAAGTGAGGAACTCGAACGACCAGGGGATCATCTGCTCCTTGAAGTAGTCGCCGAGCGACCAGTTGCCAAGCATCTCGAAGAAGGTGCAGTGGGAAGAATCGCCCACCTCGTCGATGTCGCCCGTGCGCACGCACTTCTGCACGTCGGTGAGCCTGTTGCCCGCGGGGTGCTTTTCGCCCAGCAGATAGGGCACGAGCGGGTGCATGCCCGCCGTGGTGAACAGCACCGTGGGGTCGTTTTCGGGAATGAGCGACGCCGAGGGGATGACGGCGTGGCCCTTGGATGCAAAGAAATTGAGATACATCTCTCTCAGAGATTCGGATGTCAGCTTTTTCATAAACTTACCTTGATCTATATATTTACTTTTTTATTACTTCGAAGCCTTCCTTGCCGTCCTTTACGGCAAACCCGAGGGCGTCTATCTGCGCGCGCAGGCTGTCTGCAAGCGCCCAGTTTTTTGCCTGCTTTGCCTCCCACCGCCGCTGCGCGAGCGAGCGCACCTCTTCGGGCACTTCGAAGGCGTTTTTTGCGGCGACCTCGGCAAGGTAGTCGGCGGGGCGCTTTCTGAACAGTCCAAGCAGCGAATAGGTCTTTATCACCTGCGCGCAGTCGTCGGCGGCAGTTTTATCGCCCGCGGCCGTCTTTGCCGATATGCCTTTGAATATGCCGAACAGGTTCGAGATGGCGAGCGCCGTGTTGAAATCGTCGTCCATGCACTCGTCGAAGGAGCGGTCGATGGGTCCGCCGTTTGCCGTGCCGCCGCCGAACTTGTCCTCCGCCGCCTGCATCACCTTGTAAAATTCGGTGAGATGGCGCTCCGCCTCGGGAAAGAGCGTGTCGGTTATGTTGATGTCGTTGCGGTAGTTGGTCTGCAACAGGGCGAATTTTATCGCCTCGTTGGTGTATTTTTTGAGCAGGTCTTCGAGCAGCAGGCTGTTGCCCAGAGATTTTGACATCTTCTGCCCGTTCACCTTTATGAGCCCGTTGTGCGTCCAATACTTTGCAAAGCGCTTGCCCGTAAGGCTCTCGCTCTGTGCTATCTCGTTTTCGTGATGGGGAAAGATGAGGTCGCGGCCGCCGCCGTGGATATCTATCTGGTCGCCGAACGCCGCGCGGTTCATGGCGGAGCACTCTATGTGCCAGCCCGGCCTGCCCTTGCCCCAGGGCGAATCCCAGCAGATCTCGCCCGGCTTTGCCGCCTTCCACAGCGCGAAATCGGCGGGATCGCGCTTGTCCTCGGCGTTTTCGACGCGCACGCCGTCGAGCATGTCCTCCACCGTGCGGTTGGAAAGGCAGCCGTAGGCGGGGAAACTTGCCACCGAGAAATATACGTCGCCCGAAGGCGCGGGATAGGCGTGGCCACTCTTTATGAGCTGTTCTATAAAGTCGATTATGTTGCCGATGTTTTCGGTGGCTTTGAGCCATACGTCGGGGTCGTCCACGCCGAACCCGCCCATTATCCTGTTGGTCTTTTCTATCATCGCCGCGGCGTATTCGTCCGCGGGTATGCCCGTCTCTTTGCTCTTGGCGATTATCTTGTCGTCTACATCGGTGTAGTTGCGGGCGTACTTTACCTTGTAGCCCTTCTTTTCGAGATATTTGCGCATTATGTCGTAGATGAGCGCCTGAAAGCCGTGGCCAATGTGCGGCTCGCCCGACACGGTTATGCCGCAGGCGTACATCTTTACCTTCCCCTCCTCGATGGGGGAAAATTCCTCCTTGCGGCGGGTGAGAGTGTTATATATCTTCATGTCTCCTCCATGGCGCGAAGCGCGCCGCGTATGTACAGGCAGTGTTTGTTTGCGCATATGTGCGCCCGTTTACATGCGGAAATTATTTTTCTTCCGTCTGATCTTCGGGTGCGGGGCTGCTCAGCGCCTCGGTGAGGGCGGCGCGTTCGGAGCACTTTATTTCGCTTATGAACGCCTCCTCGGCGGGGGTGTAGACGGGGAACTTATCTTCGCCCACAAGGGCGCGCATCTCCGCTTCGAGCTTTATCACCCGCTCGCGCAGGCGGCATATCTCCTTTGCGTAAGGGTCGGACTTCTCCTGATAGAGGTCGATGCCCTCCTTGCTGCCCCCTATGCGCACCACGCGCGCGGGCACGCCCACCACCGTGGCATGAGGGGGAACGTCTTTGAGCACCACGGCGCCCGCGCCCACCTTTGCGCAGTCGCCCACCGTTATCCCGCCGAGCACCTTTGCGCCCGCGGAGATGACGCAGTTTTTGCCTATGGTGGGGTGGCGCTTGCCCGTCTCCTTGCCGGTGCCGCCGAGCGTCACGCCCTGATATATCACGGTGCCTTCGCCCACCTCGGCAGTTTCGCCTATGACTACGCCCGCGCCGTGATCGATGAACACGCCCGGGGCGATCTTTGCGGCGGGGTGGATCTCGATGCCGGTGACAAATTTGGCCATCTGGCTGACGATGCGGGCTATGAGCTTTAATTTTATGCGGTAAAAGAATGCCGCCGCCCTGTGCCACGATAGCGCGTGCACTCCCGAATACGTCAGCCATATCTCGAACTTGCTGCGCGCGGCAGGGTCGTTTTTTCTGGCGGCGTTAATGTCCGCCCTGAGTCGTTTGAAGAACATTGGAACTCCCGTGATTTTTTGCGGAAAATCTTTGCCGCAGGGCAGATCCTTTCCGCAGACGATCGTTTGGTTGCGGCATATTTCCGCACGGTTTTATAAAACCGCGAAAAATAAAAAACTCCGCACACCTTGTATGGTATGCAGAGGCGCAACGTTTGGTGCGCGGTCCCACTCCGCTTCCGCCGCGGCAACGGCTGCGGCGCTCGTATGCCCTGTTACGGGAGCACCCGCAGGGGCATTTCCTCCCCCGTTCTGCGGCGGCGCATATCCCGCGCGGCAATGCAGACCTCACAGCCAAAAGCCCGCTCTCTGAAAGTGCGCGCAAACGGTTTTTTCCGCCATGCGAATTTATTTTTGTGCTTAAATTATAATATAACGCCGCCGAAAGCGCAAGCGTTTGCGCGATGATTTTTCAAACTTTTCGGCGGGCACGGACATAAGCCCCGCCTTGCGCAGCATATTATATCAGCCGTTTTTGGCATCCAGCCTGAACACGTCGCGCGATTTGCCGATGACGAGTATCTTGTCGTCCGCCCTGAAACGGTAATCGGGCGAGGGCGTGGGGTCGAGCATCTCCTCGTTTTTGATGGCGACTATGTTGACCTTGTAGCGGCTGCGCACTTCGAGTTCGGCGATGGACTTGCCCGCCCAGCTCTTTAATATGGGCACCTCGAATATGGCATATCCGCCCGTGAGCTGGATATAGTCGAGTATGTTGTTGCCGCCCATGCGCATTGCAAGGCGGTCGGTGGCGTCGCCGTCGGCATACACTATCTCGTCTGCGCCCACCTTGCGTAAAAGGTCGCACTCGATCTCGCTGCGGGCGCGCACCACCACATACTTTGCACCCAGGCGCTTGAGCAGCATGGTGGTGACCATGGATGCCTCGAAGTCGTCGCCGAGCGTAACGCAGACCACGTCGTAAGAGGCGACGTCGATCTCGCGCAGCACGTCCTCGTTGGTGAAATCCCCCACCTGCGCGTCGGCAAAGCGGGTGGAGAGCCCCTCGATGGCGGCCTCGTTGCGGTCGAAGATGAGCACGTCGTGGCCGAGATCCTGCATCTTTTCGGCGAGATGCGCGCCGAATTTTCCTATGCCTATTATAAGAACACTCTTTTTCATAAAAAACCTCTGTTCACAAATCTTTCGTGCGGCGTTACCCTATCATAATATGTTCGGGCAGCCTTGTTATAGCGGGGGGACGGCGTGTTTCCGAGAACACGAGCACGAGCGTGTAACCGCCCACCCTGCCGAAGAACATGAGCAGTATCAGAATGACCTGCGAGAGCGCGGAGAGCTCCGCCGTTATGCCGAGCGTGAGGCCCGTCGCGCTTATCGCCGAGATGACCTCGAACAGCACGTTTTTGAAGTTTACCACGTTGGGCACGGCCTCGCCCGCGACTATGGTGGTCGCGTTGCCGTAGTCGCTTACGTAGGGCGTGCCGCCGTCCACTCCGCATATGACGAACACGCTTGCGACGATGGCTATGACATAAAGCATGGTGACGGTGACCGAACTTATCACATCATCCTGCGAGATGCCGCGCTTCATCACGCGCACCTGTTTTTCGCGCCTGCACGCCGCTATCATGGTGAAGATGAGCACGACGAACGTGGTCGTCTTTACGCCGCCGGCGGTTGAGCCGGGGCTGCCGCCCACGAACATCAGCAGGTTGGTGAGCAGATACGCGCCGTCGGAAAAGTAGTTCATATCCACCGTGTAATGCCCCGCCGTTCTGGGCGTAACGGCAAAGAACAGGCTGTTGAGCAGCTTGTCGCCGGCGTTCATGTTGCCTATGGTGCCCGCGTTGTTCCACTCGAAGGCCATGAACAGCGCCCAGGCTATGAGAAGTATGCCGCCCGTTGAGATGAGCACCACCTTTGTATGCAGCGAATAGCGCGCGGGACGGAAGCGGTTTGTTATCACGTCGTACCACACATAGAAGCCGAGACCGCCTATGGTTATCAGCGCCATGACCGTTAAAAGAAAGAGCGGATCGGAGCTGTAGCCCGCAAGCGACAGGTCGCCGCCCGCGCCGGTGAGCGAAAAGCCCGCATTGCAGAAGGACGAAACGGAGGTGAACACCGCCTGCCATATGCCCATGCCCCAGCCGTAGTCGCGCACAAAACTTACCGAAAGGAGCACCGCGCCTAAAAATTCGAGCGCGAAGGTGCCGATGAATATATATTTCAGCAGCCCCTTTACCCCCGCCATCTTAAGCCCGCCCGCAGACTGCATGGCAAGTTTGCGGTCGGACAGGGTGACGTCCTTTTTTATATACAGCATGAAGAGCGAAATTATGGTGATGAAACCCAGCCCGCCTATCTGAATGAGCAGCAGGATTACAGCCTGCCCGAAGCCCGTAAAATAGGTATAGGGATCCACCATCGTGTGGCCGGTGACGCAGGTGGCGCTCGTCGCAGTGAACAGCGCCGTTAAAAAATCGGGCTTACCGCTGCGCACGGCCGCGGGTATGCACAGCAACCCCGCGCCTGCAAAGATGACTATAACGAAACTTGCGACCACTATGCCTATCGGGCGGAATTTGAATCTTTTTATTTTCATAAACACCTTGCCGCATACTGCGGACAGACCCGCCCGCGACAGCGGTATTATAGCACAGCGTACATAAAAAAGCAAGAATTACGCTGCTCACAATATTCACGTTGCACTGCTTGCACTTTTGTGAAATTTTTTAACAACCTTTCGGCAATGATTGTTAATTGCTGTAAAATATTCCTTGACTTTAAGAATAGCAGGTATTATAATAGATGTAAACATACGGGTTGTGTTAAATTATAACAAAGGAGTTACGCACAAAGTGAAACGCGAAAGATTGGAAGAAGTTGCCGAATTGCTCGACAAACGCGGCAAGATGACGCTTGAACAACTTGAAGAAGCATTCCCCGACGTATCGCAGATGACCTTGCGCCGCGACCTTTCCCAGCTTGAAGAGGACGGGCGCGTTATACGTATTCGCGGCGGCGCAATGTCCGTTAAAGAAGTGCAGAAAGTTTCCGGCGAGGCTTACACCAAAAAGACGACCGTGAACATGGACGCGAAGATCGTCATCGCGCAGAAGGCGGCCACCCTTATCGACGAGGGCACGAGCATCTTTATCGACGGCGGGACCACCGCTATGTACCTTTCCAAGGAGATGCCTGACATAAAGTGCAACATATTCACCAACGGCATCGCCGTTGCGATGGAGCTTGCGCAGAAAAAAAACGTAGACATCACCGTTGTGGGCGGGCAGCTGATGAAGGATAATCTCTCCACCTCCTCCCCCGCGGCAAAGGAATATTTCAACAACACCAACTTCGAGATAGCCATAGTTTCGGCGCTGGCATTCACGCCCGAGCACGGCTTTTCGTGCAACAGCCAGACGGAGAGCGACCTGCTGCGCCAGGTGTTCCGCAAGGCAAGGCACGTTTACATGATGCTCGACAGCTCGAAGATAGGCAAGATAAACCCCTATACCTTCGCCCAGCTCGAGGACATCGACGTGCTGATAACCGACGACGCCTTCCCCAGGGAATACAAGGTGCTGTTTGAACAGAACGACATCGTGGTAATGTAAAAGCCCGCGGAAAGTTTTCCGCAGGCAGGCTTCAAAGCAAATTACGGCGGCGGGAATTTTCCCGCCGCTTTTTGTTGTGTAGCCCCTTAACACTTGCTTTAAGGGCGGTATAAATTTTAGTACAAACCCCTCCTTTAATTCCTCCCCTCGGCAAGGGAGCCACGAAAGTGAATAGTGTCTGAATACGCCCGGGCAGAGCGACCCCCGTCACGGGATGAGTGACCCTGTTACGGGCCGAGTGGCCAGGGGAGCCACGATAAGGCGAAACGCGTTGCCCGCCGTTGGCAGAAAAGACTGTATTAAAGATAAATTATTATTATCTTCAATCGTTGTAATTTTTTAGCAAAGCTGCTATCTCTTCCAACCTATCCGCCATACGGCGAAGCTGCACAACAATACGCTCCGTGCGGCCTTCAACAGCTCTTTGTCTTTCCACCCAAAATCCGCAGGAAAGGCCGTTCCTGATTATTTTCTTTGACTGCGCAAGCGTATAGTTTCCGTTTGTACAATGTCCATGAGGTATCTTCTCGAACATGCCCTCTGCCGACAAAATATAATGTTGAAAATAGTAAGCGCAATTTTTGCAACCTCTCCCGCAACTTTCGTCCCTTTCAACGTGTACCCGCGTTCTCATTGCCACCCTCGCAATCCTATTTACGATAAATTATCGTATTTAGTTTATATTATATACGAATATTTTTCGTAAGTCAACAAAATAACGAAAAAGTATCGTAAAATTGCGGTATGAAACGAGAACACTTTGAAAAAACGGTATTTGCGGAAAGGCTTAAAGAGGCGCGGAAAAACGCCGGGTTCTCGCAGGCGAAGCTCGGGGAGCTTCTGAATGTTTCGCAGGACACCGTGTCCGTTTGGGAGCGGGCAAAGGCGACGCCCGATGCGGAACAGCTGTTCGATATCTGCCGCGTCCTGGAAATTTCTGCCGGATACCTGATAGGTCTTACCGATTACTGATTGAAAATCATTCGCTCCACTTTTTTACGGAAAGCGTTCTGTCCTTCACGTCGTCGTGCTCTTCGAAGTAGCGGCGGCGTATCTTTTCCATGCCGTCCTCTTCCGAAAGCAGGCCGAGCAGCTCTTCCAGTTCCTCCTCGGAATAATCGGCGGGGTTGAAGCTGCCGTCGAACGCGGATGAAAGTTTTAAGATGTCCCACTTTGTGATAGTCATATCGCACCGTATTTAATGCAACGATCGCGGCATATGTGCCGCCGTTTTTGTTTTATGCGGGATTTTCGGCAAGTACCTCGTCGAGCATCTTCTGCTTTTCGGTAAGATCGGTGTCGCGCCAGGAATAGCTGTAGCGAACGGACAGGTTGGAGCTTGCGGTGCCGTTGAAGCCGTAGGTGGAGCCGTTCCACGTTTCGTTGAGTCCGTAAAGTTTGAAGAGCCCGTTATCCCAGATCTGGAAGATGATTTTAAGGCCGCCGCCGTCCTCTTCGCTCACCCACTCGCAGTCGGAGGAACCGTTTGCCGAGCGCAGCATCTGCATGGACGCCGTATCGGCATTGGCGACTTCGGTATCTATGTCCATCGTTATGGTATAGACGTTGTTGCCGCCGTATTCGGTGGACGCGATAGAGGCGCTCTTTACTATGCCTTCGGCGAGGATGTTGATGTTGCAGTGTACCACCGGCTCGGCGTCGCCGTCGGCAGTCGCCTGAGCAAGGGAAACGATGTCCTGCGCGATGCCGTCGAGGGTGAGCTTATCGCCTTCGCGCCTGAGCTGCAACGAATCGTCGGTGCCCCACCGCGAGGGATCTATCTCCCAGTCGCAGGTGAGCACGGGGTCGACGAGCGACTCGTCCTCGACATAGCGCTGATTTTTGCCGTTGAAACCGTAAAGCTTGCCGTCCTCGACGAACCTCAGCCTCGTGCCGCCCTCGAACAGGCTCTCGAACATGCCTATGGGGCCGGAGATCTTATCTACGTTCTTGATGGTGTAGTGATATTTGTAGCCGGGATCCTGCTCGTCGCCGTGGATTATCAGCTTATAGTCCTGCTTGGTAACGGTGCTGCTGCCCGCGGAGATGCTTGTTTCGCCCGTCTGACTGGAAAAATAGACGTATCGGTCGATATATTCCTCGTTGTAGCATGCATAGGCGAACAGACGCGCGGCAACTTCTGCGGTCAGCTCGTCCGAGGCGAGGGCGCCGGCGCTCCGCCAGCGTTCGAGTTCGGCGCGGCTCTCTTCGGCATAGGGCGCCGAAACCGCGGGATACGCCTCGGTGTCTGCCAGCTCATAATCGGAGTTGGCGCCAACGTCTTCGCCGCAGGCAGCCAGCGAAAGCGCCATAGGGGCAACTGCCGCACACGCGAGCAAGGCCGTTAAAATTTTCTTCATAACTTCTCCTTATTATCGGGCGCAGCCGCCGCGACTGCGTAATTATAGCACGGAGGCGCGGCATTTACAAATAATTTTCCGCAACAAGCAATATTTTAATGTATTTTTCAGCGGCCGTTCACATCCGTCCGCCGCAAACAATGCAATAGCTGCGTCATATGTGCGGGTCAATGCTTATTTTGCGCCGCCTTCGTGCACGAATGCCGTGCTCCACAATCCGTGCGAAAACCGCTTTGCGATGTGCACGCACTTGCACATGAATATGTAGAATATGTCGTAGCCCTCGCCGTACAGCGTTTCGAGGTTGCCCAAGCCCTTTGAGATGATAACGTCGCTTCCCTTAAACAGCGAAAGAATGTGTGCGGGCAGCTCCTTTAAGTATGTGCCGGGTATGGCCCCGCCGCTGTCTTCGACGCGGGCGTATTTTTCCAGCCCTATGAACGCGGCGTCGACGCGGGTGGCGTCGTTGATTATCTCGCCGCCGCGCACGAGCGATACCACATTGACCGCGGGATATAGCCGTTTTATTACCCTTATGAGTATCTTATCGAACACCACTTCGCCGCAGTTGTCGTGCACGTAAAGCAGCGAGGAGGCGACGGAGAGCCTGCTCTTCAGCAGGGCGAGAGTATCGGAGTCGGGCACGGTGCGCATGGCGGCCTGCCTTACCGTTTCGAGGCTGTCCGCACCGAGGTCGGAGAGCTTGGCAAAATCTATGTAGTTGGCGGCGGCCGCATACTTTATGGCCTCGGCAAGCGGGTCTGCGGCGGCGCATATCCGCGAAAAGAGCTCCTCCTCCATGGCGAGCACGGCGGAATTGAACATGCGCTTTTCGGCGGAATAGTCGATGCCCGAGCCGAAGACGGCGCGGTGTGCGGCGTCGATGTCGCGCATGAGCAGCGGAGCGCAGTAATCGGCGGGCGGGTCTGCGCACAGTTCGCGCACCCGCGCCCTGAACTCTTCAAGTTTTGCGCCGTCCGTGCACGAACGCTCCACCTTCTTCAACTGACTGTTATACAGGCAGCTCTTACACTCTTCGTCAAGTTTCATATTCTTCTCCTGAAGCTATCTGCGGCTATATTATAACATCTGCCGCCCGCAATTGCAACAATTAGACGCGTGAGCACGGCAAAAAGCGCCGCGGCAGCAAACTGCCGCGGCGCCAGATGTTTATGTGGAATTTGCCGCATTATACCTCGATCTGACCTACATGGTCGAGGTTTTCGGTGAGCGGCGTCCAGCTTATGCCGGCATCGGAGACGAGCTTTACGCAGTCTATCGCGGGGCCGCCCGTGGAATGGGTGTATGTATTGATGGTATTTTCGCGCACGATTATTTCGAGCTTGTTGGCACCCTGCTTTATGGCCGCGCTCTGCGTAACGAGGTAGTCCCTGAAATCGGGGGCGTCATCGCTGGAGCCCTTTACGAGCAGGCTGGAATAACTTATATCCGTGCCGTTGAGCACCACGCCGAGATTTTCGGGCGTGAAAGTGGTACTGTTGCCCCACTGCGTTATAAGGCGCAGATATATGGCAGCCGTGCCCGCACGCTCCGCCGTGAAATCGAAAGTGATGGTGCAGTCGGTCATGTGTATGTTGTGGATAAAGTACCCGTTGCTGACCGATTCCGCCGAGGATTCCTGAATGAGGTCGTAGCCGCTCGCGCTGCCCGACTGCGCGCCGCCTATGAGGTCGGCGACGGGCGTATACTCGGCTTCGAGCTTATACTCCTTCATGCCCTCGGGCACTTCCACCTCGGTGCCGCCTCCGTCGCCCGAACATGCGGCGAACACCGCTGTAAATACGGATACGCACGCCACCGCACATGCCAATGCAAGAATTTTCTTTTTCATTGATTTGACTCCTTTATTGTTTATTATCCTGACCGTCGCCGCCGGCGGCAACGACAGTCTGTTTGTTTTTGTATGGCAGGAAGGTTATAACGCCTATCACCGCCGTGGCCACGCCCACCACTACGCAGACGGCTATGGAGCACGCCTGCCATACAGGCATGGCATATCCCCATCTGTTGCCCTCGCCGTGCATGTTCATGGCGTTGCTGTTGGCTACCGTATAGAGGATGTTCTTTGCCGCGCGCCTTATGGCTGTGACCGCCGTGGGCGATTTGGTGTCCTCTATCTTGCCGTCTCCGGCAAGGTTCAGATCGCCGCCCGCACGGATCATCTGTTCCACGTCCATATAGGAATTGACGTTGAAGTCTGTGATCACCATGCCGGTAAAGCCCCATTCATCGCGCAGCAGCTGCGTAAGCAGACGGTAGTCGCCGCCCGCCCAGACGGTGCCGATGCGGTTGAACGAGCTCATTATTGCGGTAGAACCGCCGTCCCGCACGGCCATTTCGAAGGGGCGAAAATATATTTCGCGCATCGACTGTTCGTTTGCCCATGTAACAAGGCCGTTTACCGTGTCGCGGTCGGTCTCCTGATCGTTGAGTGCAAAGTGCTTTACGAATGTATACACGCCGCGTTCGGACGCGCCCGAAACGACCTCCGCCCCGATGATGCCGGAGAGGGCGGGATCTTCGCTGTAATATTCGAAGTTCCTGCCTCCGAACGGGCTGCGGTGGATGTTCATTGCGGGGGCGTACCAGCCGGAGTACGGCGAGCCGTCGCCCTTTTCGTTGCCGACGAGCGCCTCGTTGCCTATCATGTTGCCGAACTCGTGCGCAAGATCCTTGTTGCGCGTGGCGGCAAGCACGCATTCGCTGGCGTAATAGCATGTTTTGTAGACGGCGTCCGAGCCCATGAAGATGGCAAAGCCCATGGGGCCGTCGGCGTCTATCGTGAGGGGTTTGTCGATGTTGTCTATCGGCTCGGAATGGAAGTTGCCCGAGCGGATGAGCCCCACCATCTGCTCGACGGTGAGCTGGTCCATGAACTCTTCCCACTTGCCGTCGCCGTAGTCGAGGCCTATCATATCGTAGAGCTTTAAGGCGGTGTCGTCGTAGGAGAGCACCTCGCTGCTCTGATCGGGCATATCTTCGGTGTACCACGGCATATCCTTGCCGTCGCCGGGAACTGCCACCGCGCCGGTGACGAACTCCTCGCTGACCGTTCTGTACGCGAGCTGTTCGGCGCCCGCAAGGCAGCCGAAGTTGGCAAAGTCGTCTTCGCGCGAAAGGTATTCGGTTATGTGCCCGCTTACGTCGTCGAACAGGTTGCCAACGGGGTTGCCCTCTTCGGTGGTATCGTATACGAACCCGCCCTCCGGAACGGTGTAGGTGAACTTATCGGTAGAAGGATCTGCCCAGCAGTGGGCGTCGTCGCCGATATATACGGTATATTCGCCCGCGTCCAGCTCGTAAGTGCGCTCGCCGTTGCCGTTTGCGTCGGAGTAGTCGTACGAGGCCATGTCGCGCACGTCGATCTCCAGCGTTACGGCGCCTTCGCCGGTGCGGGCGTCCAGAAGTTCCGTCTTTGCAAAGTCGCCGAGCACCACGTGTGCCTTTTCCACGCCGCCGTCGGTATAGGGCGAAGTATACCAGAGCGAAACGGAGGTCTTGCCCGCGTATTCGCCTATGTTGCCGACACGCACCGTGAACGACAGTCTGCCGTCTTTGGTAAGCACGGCGCCGTTTTCGCTGCCCTCGGCGGGCGTCACTTCCTGCGTGAATTCGGTGTAGGAAAGGCCGTGACCGAAGGGATACACCACGTTATCGTCGTACCAGTCCTCGCCGGCGGTGTAGCCGCGCGTCTCCCAGTAGCGGTAGCCGGAATATATGCCCTCGCGGTATTCGATGAACGCCAGCCTGCGCATCTCCGCGCTGCCGTCTTCCGACTGAGTGTAATAGCGGTTGCCGTTGGCAATGTTGTAGTTGCCGAAATTATACCATGTGGGATCCTGCCTGAAATCGCGGGCGTAAGTATCGACCAGCCTGCCGCTGGGGTTGACTTCGCCGGCGAGCACCCTGCCCACCGCCGTAAGCCCGCTTTCGCCCGGCATGCCTATCCACAGCGCCGCCTTTATGTTTTCGCCGTAGGCGTAGTGCTCCTTGTCGTCCAGAAAACCGAGCTCGAGCGGCGACGCGCTGTTTATTACCACGATGACGTTATCGAAGTTGGCACACGCCTCGGCGAGCATGTCGGTCTCGTTCTGATCGAGTTGCAGGTAGTGATCGTCGCCCGAACGCGCGCCCGGCACAGCCTTGTCGGCATTGGCGAAGTCGTCGTATTTGGTGCCCGTATAGCGCATGGTGCGCGGCAGGTCGAAGCCCTCGCCGCCCACGCGCGAGATTACCACGATGGCGGCGTCGTTATAGTCCTTGTAGCTGTCGCGCACCGCCTGCGAATAGGGCAGAGGCGCCTCGCCCGTGGGGATGCCGCTGAGCGTTACGCCCATGTCCGAAAGACGGGGCCTGCCCGAGCCGCTTTCGCCTGAAGTGAGGTAGCTGCGCATCACGGGGTTTGTGGCGAACAACCCGTCCTGTTCGAGCGCCTCTGCAAGGTCTGCCCTGGCGTTTGCCATGGAGCCTGCGTTGGAGCCCGTGCCGCCGAGCACTATGTCGACGGAGTTCTTGCCGAACACCGTAACGTTCCTTTGATCGGAGCCGAGCGGAAGGACGTCGTCTTCGTTTTTCAGAAGGACTATCCCCTCCTCCATCACGCGTTCGTTGAGCGCGTTGGCGGCGTCGTATACCTCGGCCTTTGAATCGTAATCGCCTTCGTAGCGCACATACTTTTCCGGATCGCCGGAGACGAGTTTGCGCTGCCTGTCGCCCAGCACCGAACTTACGGTGTTATATATGAGCAGGTTCTGCGAAAGCAGCATAACCGCCACGAACAGGAAAACGAACAGCACTACGAACACGCAGAACCACGGCAGCGGTATGCGGCGTTTTTTTGCTTTTTTGGCTTTTTGTTTCAACTTGATGTCTCCTATAAAAATCTCGCAGAACTAACGTGCGGCGACCTTAAAGGCGCTGCGCGTAAATTGCTTCCGCAAAGCATATTGCGGAAGCAATTCCCGCATACAGTTCAGTTCTTTTTCCTGCGGACCGCGTATACCGCGCAGCCTGCCGCAAGCACTGCAAGGAGGCCTGCCGCCGCACCCGCGCCCGAGTAAGCCGCCGTGCAGCCGCTGCCCGTGGACCGGGTTGCAGCCGCGGCGTCGATGAACAGGTTGACGAGCATGTCGGTGGAAAGTTCACCGTCCTGTGCGCGCACCATTATGGTGTATACGCCAGGAGTTGCCGGCGTGCCGGAGATAGTGCCGTCTGCCGCCATGGTCATGCCCGAAGGCAGAGCCCCGCCGACTATGCTGTATGTAATGTCGAACGAACCCTGAGCCGTTGCCACCGAACCTATGTAGGCAACGCCCGCCCTGCCGTAGGGCAGCGATGTCGAGGTGCTGAACGCCAGATTTATTCTGAGCGTGTACTGCGCCTCGTCGGACTCGGCATAGGGCGAAAAAGCTATTACAGTGAAGTTGAATATGCCCGCCTCGGTGGGAGTACCCACGATATATCCGCCTTCGGTGAGCGAAAGCCCCGCGGGAAGGACGCTGCCCTCTTTGAGCGAATACGTCACTTCGCCGTCGCACTCCGCCGTGCCGACGTCTGCTATATAGGACTGCCCGTAGGCGCCCTCTGCAAGCACGCCCGCATTATATGAGAGCGGATAGAGTATGGAGATGGTGTATTCAAATTCCGCATCGCCGTAACCGAGCGCGCTCGCCACCACGGTGAAGGAATAGTTCCTGCACTCCTTGTCGGGCGTGCCCATTATTATGCCGTCTTCCGTGAGTCTGAGCCCCGAAGGCAGGCGCGAGCCGTTGGCAAGCGAATAGGTTATGTCGGCAGTCACAGCTTCGGCATACGGATCGTAAATGTACGCGTCGTTCACTGCAAGCATGCACGCCTCGTTGACGTCGGCAGAGAGCGAAGAGTTCTGCGATTCATAAATTATCATGCCGCCTTCGCCCGCGATGTTGATGGTGAAAGTCTGTTCCTTGGTTTCGTCCTCATAAGTGACGACGACGTTGAAAGACAGCCTTGCCTGCTGCGTGGGCGTGCCGCTTATGGTGCCGTCCGCCGAGAGCGTGAGCCCTTCGGGCAGCGAGCTGTTTTCGGCAAGCGCGAACGAGAGTTTTTGCGCGTCAAGGTCGGGATACCATTCGGTATTCAGCGTTACGCAATCGGCAACGGAGTCGGAATATTCCGTATTGACCATGCCTATTTCCAGCGTCTTTGAGCTGAACCCTGCCAGCTTTTTGGGCACGGTGGGCGTGTTGCCCGTGTTTATCGCCATGCTGTTGGCGTGGGAGTATAGCACGTCGTGCGCGCAGTTGCGCATTACGTTTATGGTAGTTGCGCTGTTGGGAGCTACGTGCAGCGTGCCCCAGCCGAGGGCGAGCGAACCGCCCGCGCGCAGCATTATGTCGGCGTTGCTCCAGGCGGCGAACGAGTCGGTGACGACCGTGCCGCGGAAGCCCCATTCATTGCGCAATACCTCGGTGAGAAGCTCGTAGCTGCCGCCCGCCCAGCGGGGGCCGAAGCGGTTGAGCGAGCTCATTATGCCCCTCGTTTCGCCTTCCTTTACGCATATCTCGAACGGCTTGAAGTAAATTTCGCGCATCGACTGTTCGTTTGCCCAAGTGAGAAGGCCGCAGCGGTTTGTCTCCTGGTTGTTTACCGCAAAGTGCTTTACATAGGTGAACATGCCCATGTCCTGAGCGCCGCGCACCACCTGCGCGGACATCTTGCCGGCAAGCAGGCCGTCTTCGGAGTAGTACTCGCCCACGCGCCCGCCGAACGGGTTGCGGTGGATATTTACCGCGGGGGCATACCAGCCCGCCACGCGCTCGTTTACGTCGCCCGCGCCCCACAGCGAGATGTTGCCGAGTATGCGGCCGCGCTGATAGGCAAGAGATGTGTTCCACGTAGCCGCGGTGAGGATATCGTCGGGCATCCATACGTTCTGCGTTGCGCCGTCTATGAGCACGCGTGTAGGTAAGTCCTTGTTGTCCTCCTTCGTTACGCCCAGTTCGGGGATATCCATGCCAGACTTATAGCTGCCGCGCAGAGTTATTTCGAACAGCTGATCGTATGTGAGCTGGTCGAGGAAGAGATCCCACTTCGGGTCGTCGTATTTCAGCCCGAACAGTTCTTCCAGCCTGATGGGAGTTTCACCCACTTCGCCGAGCGTGGGCATTTCGTCGTTGTACCACGGGTCGGTGGGCTTATCATCGGGATATTCTGTGCCGAAGGGCGCCTCCGCAACGTCGTTGTACTGTTTAAGGCCGTCGATTATCCACTGTTCGGCCGTGAGCCTGTACGAGAGGGGGGGCCAGGTGCCCGACCAGTCGTCGCGGGACATGTACATGTCCTTTTCGTTGTTTTCGGGATCTTCGGGATACCTGTCTTCGTGGGTGAGCTGTTCGCTCATCGCGTCGAAACGGTTTTCCACCTTGTTGCCCGTTACGGGGTCGTTTTCCACCTTGACGTCTTCGGCAAGGTTATACGTCACTTTAAGGACGCCGCTTTCCGCCCAGCAGTGGGCACTGTCGCCTATGTACATCACATAGTCTCCGCTCTCCAGCTCGTAGCCCTTGAAGCCGTTTCCGTTGGCGTCGGAATAGTCGTAAGAGGCCATGTCGGTGGCGGCGAACGTGAGGGTGAGAGTCTGGCTCTCCTGCGGTTCGAGCAGTTTGGTCTTTGCGAACGCACCCAGCTTTACGTGCGCCTTTGCGATGCCGCCCTCGGTGTAGGGTGCGCTGTAATAGAGCTGAACGGTGTCCTTGCCCGCCACGCTGCCCGTGTTGGTGACCTGCACCTGCACGGTTATCTGACCGTTCGGGTCGAGCGTGCCGCCCTCTGTGCCCTCGGCAAGCTGCCATGTGAAGTCGGTGTACGAGAGGCCGTAGCCGAATGGATACACTACGTGGGCTTTATACCAGTTGTCCCACTCCTTGGAATCGAGCGCGGTCTGCTTCTGTGCGTCGGCAGAGAGCTTGCTGTAATAGTGTATTGCCTCGTTCGGGCCGTGGGCAAAGTGGTCGAGAGTGTCGGTAGTTTCGCCCGTCCACGGCGAGTCGCCCTCGGTATATCCGCGCGTCTCCCAGTAGCGGTAGCCCGAATATATGCCCTCTTTATAGTAGACGTAGTTGCTGTAATAGCCGCCTCCGCCGTTGCCGCCTCCGCCGTGCATGTTGTCGTTGGCGTACTGGTTGCCCTTGGTATACAGCCCGTCGTAGTCCTCCTGGAAGTTATTGCCGAAGTTGTTCCACGTGGGGTCGGCCTTGAAGTCGCGGGCGTAGGTGTCGGGCAGGCTGCCGCTGGGGTTTATTTCGCCAGAAATTATGTCGACGAGCGTAGACCAGCCCTCGCTGATGAACGAATCCGTCCAGAACGCGCCCTTTATCTGTTCGTGGTAAGCGTAGTGGTCGGGATCGTCAAGAAAGCCGAGTTCCATGGGCGCGGGCGAGTTGATTATGACTATCACCTTTTCGAAGTGTTCGGCGCAGTAATCGAGCAGCGCCGCCTCGTTTTTATCCAGCTGCAGCTGGTGGTCGTCCACCGCGCGGGCGCCGGTAACAGGCTCCATCTCTTCCTCCGGCCCGAATTTTTTATAGTCGCCGTCCGTCTGGCCCATGGTGCGGGGGATATCGAAGCCCTCGCCGCTGGTGCGGGCAAAGGCAACTATCGCCGCGTCGTTGTAAGATTCTATGGTGTTGTTGGTGTCCACAAAGTTGGATATGTCCGCTTCGCCTGTGGGCAGGCCGCTTATCACCACGCCGTTGCCGGGATGGCCGGGCGCGCCCATGCCCGAGAGCGAGCTGTTGGCATAGAAACTTTCGAGTGCGCTGTTGACCTCGAATCCCGCATTGCGGAACGCCGTAGTAAGTCCGCCCATTCTGTTATACAGGTTTTTGCCGAACAGCGAGATCTTGCTGCCCGTTGCCAGCGGGAGCGCGCCGTCTTCGTTTTTGAGCAGAACGGTGCCCTCCGCCACTATCTCCCGCGATATGTCCTCTCCGGCTTCGACTACTTCGGAAACGGAGTCGTAGTCGGAAAGGAAGTAGTTGCCGCCCACGGGCTCTTCCTGGGCGCCTCCCGCCGCCGACGCGGTGCCGCCGGAGGACAATATCCCGCCGAATGCCGCGCCCGCGGCAAACAGCGCCACAAAGCCGAGCGCCGCTGTGCGCAGCGTCATCTTTTCAGACCTTGTTTTCATTCGGTCACCTCCCCGGTAAATCCTATACCGTTGTTATAGGTAAGCACTATACTGAAGTTGGTCGCATAGTAGGGAGCCATGGTCACGGGCTTGCCCTTGTCGGGAGTATCGTATTCCAGCTTTATTATGCTGAAATAGAAGCTATCCGCCTGGGAGCGGGGCAGCCTTATGGCAAACGTCTTTGTTTCGCCATGGTTATATACGGTGAAGTCAACTGCCTTTGTGCCGGGTTTGAGCTGCATATCTTCGTCGAGCGGGTTTGCGTCCGTGCCGAACGCGAAAGTGTACTGATAGCTGTGGTCGGAAGCCGCCTGGTTCTGGAACTTTATGTATAAAGTCACATAGGGGTCGTCCGCGTCGAATTCCGGCAGATTGTTCAGGCGGGCGGTGAGCACCACGGGAAGCGTGAAAGCCGGATCGTGCTCGTAACCGGTGACGAGCGTCCATCCCTGGGAATTATCTATCCTTGCCATGCCGATATTGCCCAGATTATTTACATACGAATCGAGAGAAACGAGCTGCGTGCCGGCAGTAACGGACAGAGTCTTGTCGCCCTTGGGGTAGGCATCCGCACAGCCCATGACTATGTCGAGGGGCACGTCGCCGCCCTCTGCGGTGAGGTTTTCGCGTACCGAGAAGCCCCACCAGGGATCGGTCTGGAAGCCGAGCAGTGCGATGAACGTCTTGGTGACGACTTCGCCGGGCTGAACGGTGACGCGGCCGCTGGACGCGAGATTGGTGAGGTAAGACGCATATATCTCGACCGTCACGGGCTGATTGCCGCGGTTGCGGAAGATGGCGCGTATCGCCTGCGAAGGATTTTCGACGGTATTCAGGCAGGAGCCATGAATATCTTCGTTATAGTCTTCTGTGCCGCTGGTGTCGGCGGGTATGGTGACCGTGAATCCCGACAAACCTTCGAATACCGGATCGGCAGCCGCACCGTCTATTAGCGAAGTATTCCAGCCCTCTATGCCGTCCGCGGTAATCAGTTTTTTGGTGGTGAAAGGCGAGAAGTTTGCCCAGTAGGTGGTTTCCTCGTCGGGCATGGCAAAGCCGGTAATCTCCTCTTCGGCGTCTATGCGGTTATTTACGGTGTTTGCGTCCCAGCCGACGAACATGTAGTTGCCGGAAGGATCGACCGCCTCGAAATCGAGTTCGGTGCCGTAGGCATACTTATATTCCGTCATGGCAAACTCGGGCGAGCGGGTGTCGCCGTCGTAGCCGATAACGGTGCCCTTCTGAACGGTCTCGTTGCCGTCGTCGGTCACCTTTGCGCCCACGAGGGTGAGCGTGTAGAGCATGTCGGTGAACGTGGCGGATACCGTTACGTTGCCCGCCGGCATTCTGAACATGTTGCCGCTTATCCACGTCACCTCGGCTTCGCTGCCCGCGAACGACCACTCCACGAACTCCTTGTGCGCGGGGATCTTGGGCGTGAGCGTTATTATGTCGCCCGCCGATGCGGTGGTTATGTCGGCAGAGCCGTCGGCCACCGTTACGGTGTATCTGCCCGTGGTACCCTTGGTTACCACAAGCACCATGTTGCTCTTTACCCCGCCGAAATCCGCGGTTATAACAGTTTCGCCTGCGGAGACGAGCGTTACCTTACCGGTTTCGTCTACCGTTGCCACTTCGGGCACGGAGCTGGTGAAGGCGAGAGTGCCCTGCGCGCCGTCGTCCTTCTGCACGTCGGCACCAAGCTGGATCTCGCCGCGGGTGACGTCTACCGAAAGCACGCCCTGCACGACCTCATCGTTGAAACTGATGGATACCGAATGCACCTTGGGCGTCTCTTCGGGCGGCTGGTAGGTATAGGTAGGGGTAGTTCCTCCTCCCGTGGAGCAGCCGAAGAACGCCGCCGTTGCGGCAAAGCACAGAACGATCGCCATGATCAGCATTATTGTTCTGAGCAGATGCCGTGATCCTGATTTGCTGTTCATCTTTCCTCCCTCTGAAATGTTATTTTCAGACAATAATGTTTTGTAAATAACATAATTTGCCTGATTACTTGTGATTGTATCACCGCAAAAAAATAATTCAAGCAAAGCGGCATTAAGTTAAAAACTTCGGTAACCAACTTAACGCGCAACAAGCACGGCACAAAAAAGTGCCGTGCTTGTTGCCCTCACGCGCGTCCGCCGCGCGGAAACAATATGTTCATTGTGAATATGCCGTCCTGCGCCGTTATCGTAAGGTCGCCCTCGTAACGGTCGCAGACGTACTTTATGCTGCGCACGCCGTAGCCGTGGAAGCGCCTGTCGCCCCTGGTGACGGGCAGGCCGTCCTCGAATTCTATGGGTTCGCCGTAATAATTTATTTCGCGCACAAGGAGCATCTCGCCCACCGGACGTATGCTGAGGATTATGGTGCGCTTGTCCTGTTCAAGCCCGCGCACCGCCGCCATGGCGTTGTCGAGCATGTTGCCGAAAAGCGAATAGAGGTCCTCGTTCGTCATGAAGTCCAGGCTGTGCCCGTCGGCGTCGATGTCGGTGGATATGCCGCTCTTTGCGCACAGCAGGCTCTTTTCGGTAAGGATGACGTCGAGGGCGTCGTTGCCCGTCTTTACGTGCGCGCCATAGATGGCGAGCTGCTCCTCTATTTCTCCGAGGGCCTCCTCCTTACCCCCCCCCATGCGCAATCTGCCGATCTGGTGTTTCAGGTCGTGATATTTAAGGTTGATCAGCTCGATGTTCTCCTTTGAAATTTCGTACTGCTTGCTCGCCTGATGCCACATAAGCTCCACGGCGCCCAGCTCGTTTTCCAGCTTTTTGTGCTCGAAGGCGTTGAACTGCATGATCATGGAAAAGATGCAGCACAGGATATTGTAGATGCCTATTATTATTTTGAGCGTATCGGCGCCGCTCACCCTTATGCTGACGACGACGGCGTTTAAGATTATGTCCACCACCAGCACCGAAACGGCGAGCACGAATATGAATGCGGATTTGAGCTTGACCGCCTCACGCGAGCGCAGGCGCGTGGAGAAGACCATGAAGAACGCGAAGTACACTGCGACGTACGAGCACGCGTAAAGTATTCCCGCAAACAGGTTGGGAAACACAGATACGAACGCGCCCGAGCCGTAAAAACCCGTGTCCTGCGGGAACTGAAAGGCGAGCAGCCAGATGTTATACAGTTCGTAGGCAAGGTGCTGCGTGGTGTAGCCCGCTACGCAGCCGAACGAAACGGTCAGCCAGCTTTCGCGGAAGACCGCCTTGTTCATGAGCACGGTGAACACAAATATGAGCAGGAACATGCAGGAGATATAGAACGGGTTTTCCGAGAGCACGGGCATCAGCCATGCGAACGCAAAGCATAAAATGACCGCCGCGGGCAGCAGCAGCCAGAAAAACCTGCGCCTCCTGAAGCGGAACACGAACATCGCCTCCGCAAGAAGCAGCTCTATCACAAATTGGAATGACTTGTAAAATTCAAACTGCGTCATATGTGTTCTTCGAGAAATTTATTCAGCGCGTGCACGAACTCCTTCTTCCTGGGGTGGCCTATCGGCAGCTCTTCGTAGTCGAGCCTGCCCCTCGCCTTTGCAAGGTGAAGGGCGTAGCCGTCTATGCCCAGCACGAACCTTAAGTTCACAAGGTAGGATTTGTTGCACTGGGCAAATCCGTTTCCGGTGAACAGCGACAGCTCGTTTTTAAGCGAACCGCGCTTTTCATAGCTGCCGTCCACCATATGATAAATGACGTTGTGCTGCACCACCTCGACATACCTTATGTCGGTGACCTGCACATACTTTGTGACTCCGTTTTCGTACACGGTGACGTAGGGCACATTCTTTTTGCTGCCGTGCTTCTTTATCACCCGGTCGAGCTTGAGCTTGAAGTTGCCGTACCTTACGGGCTTGACGATGAAGTCGTCGGCGTCCACTTCGTAGCCGTTGATGGCATACTTCGCCATGTTGGTCACGAACACGATGGAGACTTCGCCGTCCATCTTGCGGATGTATTTTGCAAGCTCTATGCCGTTCATGGTGGGCATGTCTATGTCTAAAAATATAATGTCGTAGACAGGCTTGTAGTCGGACAAAAACTTTATGGGGGAGCCGCACTTGCTCACCGTGCAGTCTATTCCGCTCTCGCCGCAGTACCTTTCGAGCACGCCGGCAAGCGAGTCCACGGCGTCGGCCGCGTCGTCCACGATAACCACATTCAACGTCATTGCTTCACCTCACAAAACAGATCGCATCGCAAACATTATAACATAACATTCCGCAGATTGAAATATTCAGGCAAAATAATTTACACCAACTTAAACATTTGCGGCACAAACTTAAAAGTGCGGGCGTTTTTGCCGCCCGCGGCGGCGTGTGGCGCCTGCACGCCATACACCCTCAGTTTACATTATAGCACCGCAAATGCGCAGACGCGCATTTATGAATATGTTCATAATACACACAGAACTGTGCGTTAATTACGGCATATTGCCATACCAATTGCAAACTGCACAGAAAATGAGGAAGGCGCGATTTATTACAAACTTGTTACAAGATCGGGAAGAATTTTAGAAATCCGTGCGCTATAATAATTTAAGAGAAACAAAAGGAGAGTTCACAAATGCCATCTACTTATGCACATTACAGGCTCGGACAGGACGTCTTGTCCCGTCTTACGGGAAACCTTGAACGGTTGGCGAAAGAAAATTACGACAGTTTTGCGCTGGGCCTGCACGGGCCCGACCTGCTGTTCTATTACAGGCCGCTGACAAACAACAAAACGAACGCCATAGGATACGCCATACACGAACGGCCGGCGGGCGATTTTTTTACAAAGGCTGCAAAGATATACGCCGCGCGCGGCGGACGGGCGGCGGACGAGGCATACCTTGCGGGGTTTCTGTGCCATTTTGCGCTCGACAGCGAAGGACACCCCGTGGTGAACTCCGAGATGAAGGCAAAGGGCCTTTCCCATACCGAGATAGAGTCGGCGTTCGACAGATACCTGCTGCTGAACGACGGCAGGGAGCCGCTGAACACCGACCTCACCGCGCACATACGCGTGAACGGCGTCACTGCCGGCATAGCCGCGGCATATCTGGGCGTGAATGAGCGCAGAGCGAAAAAGGCGCTCAGATCGGTCAGGTTCTATAACGGGCTGCTCGATTCGGGCAGCAGGTTCACCCGCGGGCTGGTCACCGCCCTGCTGAAGATCTCGGGAATGTGGAACATAATGCACGGAATGATGATGCCGCTTACGATAGAGGACAAGTGGAAAGACGGCATAGCCGGACTGGAAAAAGCATACGCGGCAGCGACGGACAAAGCCGTGCGGCTGATAGAAAATTACGACGGATATCTCGCGGGCAGGTGCGCGCTGAGCGCCGAACTGGAGCGGGATTTCGAATAAACCGGAAAAGGAATGTAACATGGAAAGTCAGACATCGGTTGCGGCGCAGGACAGGGCGGCCGCAAAAGAAGAGGCACGCCGCCGCAGGGCTGAGATGCGGGCGGCAAAGAGATGCAGTCCCCTCTTCCGCCAGAAGAGAAGGGAACTGCCGTGGATCTTATACGACGTGGGCAATTCGGCGTTTACGCTGCTTGCAAGCGCAATATTGCCAATCTATTTCAATTCGCTTGTGACGGGCGCGGGGCTTTCGGGCAGCGACGCCACGGCCATATGGGGATATGCCGCGAGCGGCGTCACTCTGTGCGTGGCGGTCATTTCGCCGATACTGGGCAGTTTTACGGACTTCCGGGGACTGAAAAAACCGTTTTTCTTTTTCAGTGCGATGTTGGGCGTGATATGCTGCGCGGCGCTGGGCATACCCATGACATGGGTAGCGTTTCTGGCGCTGTACATAATAACCAAGATAGCCTATTCGGTGAGCCTGGTGTTCTACGACGCCATGCTGCCCGACATAGCCGACATGAAGCGCGTGGATGCGGTCTCTTCCAAGGGATATGCATGGGGATATATAGGCAGCTGCATACCGTTTATAATAAGCATTGCGCTTGTGCTGTTCATGGAGAACACGGCCGCCGCCATGGCCATAGCTTTCATACTGAATGCGGCGTGGTGGCTGGCGTTCACGATACCGCTTACCAGATCTTATAAACAGATCCACTTTGTGGAGAGGACGGCGCACCCCGTCCGCCAGAATTTCAAAGCGCTCGCCTCGGTATTCAGAAAGGAGGGCGGCGTAGCCAACAGAAAGGGCATAATACTCTTCCTTATCTCCTTCTTCCTGTATATCGACGGCGTATATACGGTAATAGATATGGCCACCTCGTTCGGCACCGCGCTGGGGCTCGAGAGCTCGGGACTGCTGATAGCGCTGCTCGTCACCCAGATAGTGGCGTTCCCCTCCGCCATAGTATTCGGCAGGCTTGCGGGAAAGGTTTCCAACGAGCTGCTCATAACCATAAGCATATGCGCATACACGTTTGTGGGCGCGTTCGCCATATTCATGCAGACGATGTGGCAGTTCTGGGTGCTCGCCGTGATGGTGGGGCTGTTCCAGGGCGGCATACAGGCGCTCTCGCGCTCGTACTTTACCAAGATAATCCCCGCCGAACACTCGGGAACGCTGTTCGGGATAATGGACATCTTCGGCAAGGGCGCCGCTTTCCTCGGCACAATGCTCGTATCCGTAGTCACCCAGCTCACCGATTCGGTCAATCTCGGCGCCATTCCCATCGTGTGCCTGTTCGTGGCAGGGCTTGTAATGTTCATCGTCACAGCAAGATACAACAGGCCGTTCATAGCAAAGTCGCAGGCGGAAGAGAATGCCCGCGAAGCGGATACGGCCCGGGTGCAGCGGGACAGCGGACAGAGCGGAGACGGCGGAACAGCGCAATGACCACCTGCACGCGGGGCGGCAGTCATTACAATAACTGTAAACAATACTATGATCGTCTGCAACCTTTTGTTGCAGACGATCATTTACAGAAATGCGGCGATTATTCATAAGTCGCGCCCTGCGCAACAAATCGTGCGGTACGCGCCGCCGGGCACGCAAACATCTGAATCACAAAAGAAACCCACCCGCTAAGCGGGTGGTTCTTCATTTTCGGGCATAGCCCTTGTTTACTAGGCCGAGCGCAACGCGCTCATTTGTCGACCTGCCAGTCGCTGCGCTTATTCCTCGCTACCCGTAAACGGGCATTTTTGTCCGCAAGCGTGGCTCCCTTGCCTAAAGGGAGCTGGCGCGGCGGAGCATAGCGACGCCGCGACTGAGGGATATGAATACGCGGCGCTAAATGCCTTTACTCAACATTCTATGTGTTTACAATACCTCGTATCCCCCTCGGCTCGCAAGCTCGCCGACCCCCATGTTGCCGTTTCCCTGCGGGAGCCTCGGCAAGGCTCTTGCATGAGCCAT
>ERZ1643246.396-NODE-396-length-57340-cov-6.441616_pt1 | contig 57340 bp, 55 predicted proteins | sample MGYA00579265_ERZ1643246 | MGnify/ENA primary metagenome ERZ1643246 (study PRJEB29033, sample SAMEA4952261) | chicken gut metagenome | biome: Broiler Chicken; feature: Gastrointestinal Tract; material: Caecum | place: Ireland | collected 2018 | study: Broiler... | reverse complement strand
AGCAGAGGACTGAAAATCCTCGTGTCGCTGGTTCGATTCCGGCCGGAACCACCATTTTTATCAAAAACGATTCACTACATGGCGGGGTAGCTCAGTTGGCTAGAGCAATCGGTTCATACCCGGTGGGTCGGGGGTTCGAATCCCTTCCCCGCTACCATTAAGTTTAATAGTGGTGAATACCACTTTTTATTTTACTTGGACCCTTAGCTCAGTTGGTTAGAGCTATCGGCTCATAACCGATCGGTCGAAGGTTCGAGTCCTTCAGGGTCCACCAAGATGTATGCAACCTCTTTATGAGGTTTTTTTATTTTTTTATATTATAATTTGTGTTATGATATTTTTATGATATTCATATATATTTCATAACAATGTTATATATTGATATAAAAGTAGGTGATTTGATGGATGATATGAAATATATGGGGTTAACATATCAACAGGTAGAAGAACGTAAGCAACGAGGGCTTATTAATATATCACATGATAATATTTCAAAAACAAAAAAACAAATTGTTTTAGAACATACTTTGACTTATTTCAACTGTTTAAATGTTTTTTTAGCAGCCATTATTATTTCTACTGGTCGTTGGACCAATTTAACCTTTATGGTTGTCATCTTTATTAATGCTTTTATTGGTATTTATCAGGAGTTTAAGGTTAAGAAAATTATTGATCAGTTAACTGTTGTGACAGTTAAGAAAGTAAAAGTTATAAGAAATCAAGAAGAAATTATTATTCCTACGGAAGAATTGGTTTTAGATGATATTGTTTTTTTAGAAATGGGTAATCAAATAGGAAGTGACTGTGTCGTTTTAAGTTCGCAGGGAATGGAAGTTAATGAAGCTATGTTAACTGGTGAATCTGAACCTGTTAAGAAGTATAAAGATGATGAGTTACTTTCAGGTAGTTTTGTAGTTGCCGGAAGTGCTTATGCGAAGGTTATTCGTGTAGGGAATGATAATTATTCCACTAAGCTTGTTCATAAAGCGAAAAATAAAAATAAAGCTTCTTCTGAAATGAAAGATTCTATTGAAAAAGTGATTAAAGTTTTAAGTGTTGTGATTATTCCAGTTGGTATCGTATTGTTTTTTTCACAACGTAGTGCCTTTCCAAATGATTTAGCCAGTGCCATTGTCAAAACTGTAGCTGGTGTCGTTGGAATGATTCCTGAAGGTTTGGTTTTATTAACAAGTTTATCATTTATCATTGGTGTTGGGAAATTGGCGCGTAAAAAGGCCTTGATTCAAGAAATGGAAGCTATTGAAGCTTTAGCAAGGGTAGATGTCTTATGCTTAGATAAAACAGGAACCATTACAACAGGTGAACTCAAAGTTGAAGAAGTGATACCTGTTGAGCCATATCGTTTAAAGGAAATAGAATATATTATGGGTGTGATGGCTCATGAGTTTGATGATGTCAATGCAACGCAATTAGCATTGCAAGACTATTTCTTTAAACAAGACAACGTTATTGTGAATAAACGTATTCCTTTTTCATCTCAAAGAAAGATGCGTGCCTTAAGTATTCAAGGAAATGGTAACTATGTCTTAGGAGCACCAGAATTTTTATTACCATCAGATCATGTTGTTTTAAATCAGGCTGATGAATACGCCCAAAAGGGATTTCGTGTTCTTTTGTTAGGGAAAACAGATTTGATTGATGAACAAGAATCCAAGATTGGTCAAGTCAAGCCAATCGCACTTATTATTATTTATGATTGTATTCGTCCTGAAGCTAAAGAAACATTACATTTCTTTGAAAATGCAAATGTGGATATACGTATATTATCAGGAGATAATCCAGCAACTGTATCTCGTGTTGCGCAATTAGCTGGATTAAAGAATGGTCATCTCTATATTGATGCTTCAACATTACCTGAAGATGATATGGAATTAGAAAATATTGTTGCACATTATCATGTTTTTGGTCGTGTTAAACCAGAACAGAAACAGCGTATTATTAAAGCACTACAGGTAAATGAGCATGTTGTTGGAATGGTTGGAGATGGAGTAAATGATGTTCTGGCACTTAAAGATGCTGATTGTGGTATCGCTATGGCCGCGGGAAGTGATGCTGCTAAACAGGCTGCACATATTGTTTTATTAGATTCTTCTTTCGCATCTATGGTTGATATTGTGAAAGAGGGGAGAGCTATTATTGCAGATATTGAAAGAGTCAGCTCACTTTATTTAACCAAAACAATTTATTCAACAGTATTAGCGTTGATTTTTGCGGTTTTAAGAATGAGTTATCCATTTACACCATTACAGTTAAGTTTAATTAGTGGTTTAGCAATCGGTTTACCTAGTTTCTTGTTGACTCTGGAACGTTCATCGTCTTTATCATCACAAGGTTTCTTGAAACATGTCATTTCGACAGCTTTGCCTTGTGCCCTGACTATGATCATTTATATGCTGGCCATTACCTGGATTGGAAAAGAATTCCATTTTGATGCTAAAATGTTATCTACATATTATTATTTAGTTGCTGGTTTTATCAGTTTTCTGGTCGTTTTTGTTGTATGTTTGCCATGGAATCGTATAAGAGTCATTGTTACGAGTACGATTACAGTTGTTTTTTATCTCATATTGATGATAATGCATGATTTCTTTGAGATTTATTCACTTTTCTCAAAATCATTAATTTTCATTATTCCAATATGTTTGAGCAGTATTTTTGTATTATTGATTTTAAAAAAAGCAATTGTCCTTTTATATCAACACTTTGAATGTCATTAACGTAATAATTTTAAATTATAAACTGAAATGTGAGTTTTATCTTTAGATAAAATTTGTTGACATTGTTCTTTAGCTAGATCAAAGAGCTTATAAGGATGAATATTAATGGTTGATACATAAGCACCACATTTGATTTGAAATGAACATGTATGATGTAGGTATTCAAATGTTTTGTTTTTCAAATATGAATGAAATTGAATAAAAGCAATTTCAATCAGTTCTTCATTTGTATTAAACATAACTAAAAAGAAGAAGTTCGATCTTTCATAATAGAGGTGAGCATCACCAAAATCAAAGAATTCATTCATTTTTGTTGCTAAATGTTTTGAAATATGAAAATAAAGTTGAGGATATTCTTCAATATGATAGGGTATAATTTGATATTCAATATATATTCCTGTTAAAAAGCGTACAGTAGAAGGAATATGTAACTGTTTAAAGAAAGGATATAGATTTTTTTGATAATCAATATGCTGATAGGAAAAATCTGGATCTAAAATTGGAAATTGATATTGATTATTCGTTGAATCATATATATGCATTTTTAATCACCATGATTAACTTTAACATGTTTTCAATAAGAAAAATGTCGATTGTTGTCATGAATTGTATAAATAAGTCCTGAATGGACTTATTTTTATTTATAAACATATAAATGAATAGGTGAGTCTATGGATAAAAAACAATACCTTATCATTGGGTTTGGTTTATTAATATATATCATTATTTTAAAATATATGTTTTCTTTGCTTTTTCCATTTATATTAGCTATTCTCTGTTTTTTTGTTTTAAAGCCATTGATTGATCGTATTCAACAGTATATTCCATTACAAAAAAGTGCTATAGGTATTTCTTTGCTATTATTTATTTATCTTGCTTTAGCATTCCTTTTGGGCATATTAATAACAGCTTTATTTTGTTTATGTGTCCACTTTTTTCAACAATTGCCTGTGTATTATGATTCTATTTTTTTACCCTTTATATATAAAATAACAAAACTTTTAGAAAATATCTTTTCTTTTGTACCACAAGATTTTGTAATCATCTTTCAAAACTGGATTAATCAGAATATGCTTGACTTCATATCCTTTGCATCATCTTTTATTAAATCTATTCCTTCATTTCTTTTGTCTTTCTTCATATTTGTGATTTCTACATTTTTTCTTGTTTTAGATTATGAAGATATGAAAGATTGTTTTTTACGACTCTTACAAAAAAAGACATGTTTTCAACTTGTAAAGTTTAAAAATAGAGTCTTAAAAAGTTTATGGATTTACATGAAATGTCAGATTATTTTAATGTTTGTAACATTTTTAATTTTATTGATTGCTTTTCTTATTTTAAAGATTGATTCACCATTGCTTTATGCTTTTACAATTTGTTTGCTGGACAGTTTACCATTTATTGGAATTGGAATTATTTTAATTCCTATGATGGTTTTATATTTATTTCAAGGGGCATATATGAAGGCAATTTATTTATTTTGCTTATATCTGATTATTAATATGATACGTAGTTTTCTTGAACCACATATCATGAATAAAGAAATGAAAATTCCTGCTTTTTTATTATTGGTATCTATGGTTCTGCATATTCATTTTTTTGGTATAGCTGGCGTTATTCTTTCACCCATTCATATGAGTTTTATTTATCAGTATTTTCATAAAAGTGAGGATTTGATATAATAAACTTTAGGAAGGTGATGGTTATGAATAAAAAATATTTTTTCTTTGATATAGATGGAACACTTACAAATAAGCAAACAGGTGAATTGATACCTAGTGCAAAAACAACAATCAAAAAATTACAGGACAACGGTCATTTTGTATGTATTGCGACAGGAAGAGCTTATTATAAAACAAAAGAATTTGCGAAAGAAGCAGGATTTCACCATATTGTAAGTAATGGAGGCGGGGCTATTACAATGAATGATCAGCTTATTGAAAATAAACCTTTGGATCGTCAAAAAGCTATTGCGTTATGTCAGGAAGCTCATCAAAAAGGATTTGGACTTCTTATTTCACCTAATGATAGTATTGATGTTATTATGAATGATGAATTATTTATTCAACAGGTTGGATATAGAAAAGAACCAACTAGATATTTCTTTGATTCATCATTAACTTATCAGGATATTCAAGATTATTATAAAATTTATATTGCTGTGGATGAAAAACATGAACATGAATTAACACTTCTTGATTCAATTGGACATATTCGTTTTATGAAAGAATATTTAACATATCAGCATGATGCTAAAGATGAAGGCATTTTCAAAATGTTAGAGTATGTTCATGGTCAAGCTGAAGATGTCGTTGTTTTTGGGGATGATTATAATGATTTGATTATGTTTAAACCAGAATGGACATCAATTGCAATGGGAAATGCCTGTCAAGAATTGAAAGATAAAGCGAGCTTTATTACAAAAGCAAGTTATGAAGATGGTATTGAATATGCCTGTCAATATTTTGGATGGATTTAAATATCTATTTATTGTATACAATTATACAAAATAGTGATATAATGGACTTAATATAGAAAAAGGGGTGAGAATCTATGAATGATCAAATCCAAGATTTTTTTGAAAAGTCCTTAGTTGAAAATCATATAGATAATGAACTTTATCAAACTTATTCTGTGAAAAAAGGTTTACGTAATGAAGATGGTACAGGAGTATTGGTTGGATTAACTAAAATTTCTGATGTTGTTGGATATAAAATCCAAGATGGAGAAAAAACAGATGATTATGGAAGTCTTTATTATCGTGGTATTAATGTTGAAGACATTATAAATGGTCAAAGAAAAGAGAAAAGATATTTATTTGAAGAAGTGTGTTTTTTAATTCTTTTTGGTTATTTGCCTTCATATGATGAGTTTGAAAAATTCAAAAAAGTTTTAAGTGATCGTTATGAATTGCCTCCACATTATTTAGAGGCCAATATCTTAGGATTTCCAGCTAAAAACTTAATGAATAAATTACAGCAGGAAGTATTGATGTTATATGGTTATGATGATGATCCTGATAATACAAGTATAATAGAAACTCTTAATAAGGGAATTGATTTATTGGCTAAGATTCCAAGTATTGTCTGTTATACATATCAGACAAAAGTTCATTATTTTGATGAAAAGAGTCTGGTTATTCATCATGTTCAAAAAGATTTGAGTATTGCTGAAACGATTTTATCTTTATTGAGAAATGACGGAAAATTTACTCAAAAAGAAGCAGAAGCTTTAGATATTGCATTGGTTTTACATGCAGACCATGGTGGAGGAAATAACTCTACATTTACCAATGTTGTTATTTCTTCAACAGGAACAGATATATATTCTTCAGTAGCAGGAGCTATTGGCTCTTTAAAAGGACCACGTCATGGAGGAGCAAATTTAGCTGTAAAAAAACAAATGGAAAACGTTATTGAAGAAATATCATTAGATGCAACTGATGATCAAATAAAAATGATTATTAATCGTATTTTGGATAAAGATTTCAATGATGGCAGTGGTCTTGTTTATGGAATTGGACATGCTGTTTATACATTAAGTGATCCTCGTAGTGAGATGTTAAGTCAAATCTGTGAGGAATTAGCCATTGAAAAAGGGCGTCATCAGGAATATTTATTTTATAAACGTTTTGGTGAAATTGCTGTTCAAGAAATTTATCAACGAAAAGGAATCCATGTCTGTACGAATGTCGACTTTTATAGTGGGCTTGTTTACAATATGTTGAATATACCGAGTGATCTTTATACATTATTATTTGTTGTTGCAAGAACAGTAGGGTGGATCGCACATAATGTAGAAAACAAATTATATTCAAACCGTATTATCAGACCAGCTACAAAATATGTTGGGACATTAAAAGACTATCAGCCAGTTGAAAAACGTAAATAAAAAGCAAGTCTAAGCTTGCTTTTCTTTTTGCATTTTTAAACGATAAGTTAATGATGATGGATGCTTTTGGCCAATAGCAATATAAATAAGAATAGATAAAATATTTGCTATAGCAATGATGGCAAACATATAATTATATCCAATCATATCAATCAAAACACCAGCGATTCCTCAACCTAAACCAATTCCCATATCATAAGCACATAGAAATGTTGAATTGGCTGCACCTCTTCTTTGAGGTGGTGCAATACTCACGGCCATAGACTGTAAGGCGGGTTCAATTCCTCTAAAGACATAACCAGAAAGAGCTGCTGAAAGAAGAAAAGTGATGTTATGAGGAATGAAAGCTATCAGGAATAATGCAATAAACATACACATATGACATGTGTAAACAAAGATAACTTCCTCTTTTTGATTGGCCACTTTTCCTATGAAAATTCTTGTTAAGAATAACATGACAGCCACAATTGTAAAATATATTCCTCCTTTAAATGACAAAAAAGGCATAAGTCCATAATCTGGACTTACACCTTTTCGTTGCTCGATAACGTTGATATTATAGCGAAATCATTTTTAAAATGTAAAAGTTTGTTTAAACAAATCTCTATATATTCATTATTTAACAACTTTTGTCCAATGATATTTATCTTCAAGACGACCCCATTGAATACCTGTTAGAGTGTCATAAAGTTTTTGTGTTAAAGGACCTGTTTTAAAGTCATGAATCGTTATTTTTTCACCTTTATAACAAAGTTCACCAATTGGAGAAATAACAGCAGCTGTACCCGTTCCCCATGCTTCTTTTAATTGACCAGTACGACCCGCTTCCATGAGTTCATCAATACTTAAATCACGTTCTTCTACTTTATATCCCATATCTTTTAAGATATGTATAATAGAATCTCTAGTCACACCAGGTAAGACAGAACCTTCAAGCGCCGCTGTCACAACGGTATCACCAATAAGGAACATGACATTCATAGTTCCAACTTCTTCAACATATTTTCTATGAACACCATCTAACCAAAGAACCTGTGTATATCCGTTCTGTTCAGCTTTGACTTGTGCAGCAATGCTGGCAGCATAATTTCCACCACATTTTGTAAAACCAGTACCACCTTTGACCGCTCTGACAAATTCATCTTCAACCCAAATTTTTACTGGGTTTACACCTTCAGGATAATAAGCACCTACTGGTGAAAGAATGATGATGAAACGATAACTGTCAGCAGGATGTACCCCAACGCCTGGTTGAGAAGCATACATAAATGGACGAATATATAAAGATGTATCTGGTGCAGTTGGAATCCAATCTTGTTCAAATTTAACAATGGCTTCAACCGCTTCTACAAACATATCTTCAGGAAGTTCAGCCATACATAGACGTTTGTTAGAATTAATCATACGTTTTCCATTCATTTCTGGTCTGAAAAGTAAAATATCGCCATTTGGATTACGGTAAGCTTTTAATCCTTCAAATGTTTCTTGAGCATAGTGTAAAACCATTGTGGCTGGATCCATTGGAATGGGTCCATAAGGGACAATGCGTGCATCATGCCAACCTTGATCTTTATCCCAATCCATAATGAACATATGATCAGTAAAATATTTTCCAAAACCTAACTGATCTTGATTAGGTTTTTCTTTTAAAGTTTGTGCTTTTTCAATTCTTATTTCCATAAAAATCCCCCTTTTTGATTAAAGAAATTATACTCTTTTTTAAAGTTGTATACAATGTTTTTTTGAAATGAAATAATGAAAAAACGTTATATTTTCTATAATTCATAAATTTGTTTATAAAAAATTGTTATATTGGTATAAAATGGTGATGAACAATTTTGGTGAAAAGGACATTGAGTTGCAAGAAATAGAAAAATCATATATAATATTTCTGTTAACATTTTGAAAGGGAGTGTATTTGTGGAGTATATAACACTGATTGGAATCATTATCATCGTTGTAGGATTTGCCTTAAAATTAGATGTTTTAGCGACTGTTATTATTTCAGGAATTGTGACTGGTTTAGTTTCTGGAATGAGTTTTATTGAAATATTAGAAATCTTAGGAAGTTCTTTTGTTTCTAATCGTTTAATGTCAATTTTCTTAATTATTTTCCCAGTTATTGCGATTATTGAAAGATATGGTTTAAAAGAAAGAGCCGCATATTTAATTGGTAAAATAAAAAATGCATCGGCTGGAAAAGTCTTAGCGATTTACTCTGTTATTCGTACTATTGCTTCTGCATTAAATATTAGAATTGGTGGGGTTGTACAGTTTGTAAGACCATTAATTTATCCAATGGCTCAAGCAGCAGGTGAAAAAGTTAAAGGTGGAGAGTTAGATGAAAAAGAAGAAGAATCATTAAAAGGATTATCTTCTGCAGTAGAAAACTATGGAAACTTCTTTGCACAAAACTGTTTCCCAGCTGCCAGTGGTGTTGTTTTGATGTATGGAACAATGACTGAAGCAGGATTTACAGAAGTGACTCTTGCATCCATTGCAACGGCTTCTATATATATTGCGGTTATTTCTGTAGCATTAACATTTGTTCAAGTCTTTTTATATGACAGAAAAATCAAGAAGGGAGGAAATAAATAATGTTAGACTTTTTAACAATCTATCTTCCTGAATTCTTTTATGTTTTATGTGCATTTGTAAGTTTTGATACTGCTTATCGTGCAACACGTAATAAAGAAGCAAAAGTAGGAACAACATTATTCTGGGCTTTATTAGGTGTCATTTTTATGTTAGGGAAATTACTTCCTAATGTTTTAATTGGAGCTATGCTTGTTGTTATGGGATGCTTAACAGCAACAAATCAGGTGAAAATGGGTGAATTTACAGAATCAACTCATGAATTCCGTCAACAAGCGAGTGAAAAATTAGGAAATAAAATCTTTATTCCTGCTGTTTCTATTGGGGTTATGGCTTTAATTTTATCTTTAATTCAATATAATTCTGAAACAGCACAAACATTTTTCTTGAAATTAAGTAATTTCTTTACTTTACAATTATTTTCATTTGGTAGCAGTGCAGGAAATCCAACTGCATTAGATGGTGCCGTTATGACAGGAATTGCATGTCTTGTAGCACTTGTTTTAGCGATGATCATTTGTAAACCAAAATTATCTGAAACACGTAGTGATACATCACGTTTATTAATGCAAGTAGGAGCTTCTTGTTTATTACCACAGTTATTAGGAGCTTTAGGAAGTGTTTTCAATGAAGCAGGTGTTGGAGATGTTATTTCAAACATTATTTCAAGTGTTATCCCATCTGGTAATATTGTGATTGGTGTTATTGTTTATGTTTTAGGTATGGTTATCTTTACAATGATTATGGGTAATGCTTTTGCGGCATTTACAGTTATTACCATTGGTATTGGGATTCCATTTGTTATTAATCAAGGTGGAGATCCATCAATTGTAGCTGCTTTAGGTATGACAGCTGGATATTGTGGTACACTATTAACGCCAATGGCAGCAAACTTCAATATTGTTCCTTGTGCCGTTTTAGAAACAAAAGATCAAAAATGGGCTGTTATTAAATCACAGCTTCCAATGGCTATGATTATGATTGTTATTCATATTGTATTAATGCTTGTCTTAGCATTTTAGGAGGTTATAAAAGATGAAAATTTTAGTGACTGGTTTTGACCCATTTGGTGGAGATAAAATTAATCCCGCGATTGAATCTGTAAAATTATTGCCTGATGAAATTGCAGGAGCTCAGATTATAAAATTAGAAATTCCAACAATTTGTCATCAATCTTTAAAGGTCATTGATGAAGCAATTGCTAAATATGATCCAGATGTTGTTTTATCTATTGGCCAGGCTGGAGGACGTACAGCTATCACTGTTGAAAGAATTGGAATTAATATTGATGATTGCCGTATTCCTGATAATGCTGGGCAACAAATTATTGATGAACCTGTTTTTGAAGATGGACCTGCAGCTTATTTTTCTAATTTGCCAATAAAGGCCATGGTTGCACGAATTTGTGAAAAGAATATACCAGCTGCAGTATCTAATACGGCAGGGACATTTGTATGCAATCATGTGTTATATGGAGTTAGACACATAATTGAAACGAAATATCCAGGGAAAAGAAGTGGATTCATACATATTCCATTTTTACCAGAACAAGTTATTGAAAGAGCAAACACTGCAAGCATGAGTTTATCAACTATAGTAGAAGGTTTATGCGCAGCTATTGAAGCTATTGTAGATACTAAAGAAGATTTAAAAGTAACAGGTGGAGCGACACATTAATGGCAAAAGTATTTGTATATGGAACTTTAAGACAAGGAATGTATAATTATGCCATTTATTTAAAAGATCAAGCAACATATTGTGGTCATGGTTATATAAAAGGAAGTTTAATGACAATTATTGGTAAAATTTATCCTGCTTATTTATGTGAAGGTCAGGATATGATTTTTGGTGAAGTTTATGATGTTAATGATCAGACTTTAGCTCATCTTGATGAGTTAGAAAGTTATTTTGGTGAAGATTGCCAGAATAATAAATATAATAAAATTTATATGGATATTTTAGATAATGATGGAAAAGTCAAAGATCAAGCATATGTTTATGAGTTTAATATGGATAATCCTATGAATGTCAATCTTTTAGGTAAAGATATCCCAGAACATGATTATGTTCAATATATGCAAAAGAAAAAATTAAATTCACAAAATTTATTTGATGATGAAGATATGTTTTATTAAAGAGTGTTTATATTGAAACAAGTCTATTATAAATGTAAAAAACCACGTCTTTTGAATGAACTCTAAAAGTTCAATTCATGGCGTGGTTTTTACTATTCAATTATTTCTATTTGTAAAGACTTCATAACGTCAATACTTTTTTGATGAGTGATTTGATCACTGCTGGCACAACCTTTTAAATCTACACGTACGGGCGTGTCAGGTAGAGCTGATTTGACCATGATTGCATTCGATAAAACACAAATATGTGAAACAAGTCCAACTAAAGTAACACTTTCATATTCTTTATTTTTTAAATCATTAGCCATTTCTAAAGATGGAAATGTTTCTTTCTTATAGCAGGTACAATCACTTAATAATTCTTTCACTTTTCCATATAACTGCCATCCTGGTGTATTTTCTATACAATGGGCAATAGGAAGATGCAATCCTTCATAAGTCTGTAGATAATTTGTTTGATGTGTATCCATTGTATAGATAATATCATCTTGATTTCGTTGGAATGTCTGAATTAAATGGACAATATGATTTTCTAGTTGAGGAGCTTCATCAAATCCTAAACTACCAGTCACAAAGTCATTTTGAAAATCAACAACAATTAATAATTTTTTCATGTTTTCACCTCAATATTATTTTACTGCTTGTTTGAAGCATGTCAATGATATTGAAAAAGATAATATTTTCATTGTTTAAAAAATGCGTTATAATGGGTAGGTAGATGAGGTGAGGGTATGACATTAGATCAGATGAGTCCTCAAACATTGGTACAGATTGTATCTGTTAATGGTAAAGGACTTTTGAGAAGACGCTTATTAGAAATGGGTTTAACACCCCATACATTAGTGAAAATCAGGAAAGTGGCACCTATGGGGGATCCAATAGAAGTTTATTTAAGAAGCTATGTTTTGACTTTGAGGAAAGAGGATGCTGCCTTGATTGAAGTGAGGGTGGTTGATGATGAGTAAAAAAATTGCTTTAATTGGTAATCAAAATTGTGGGAAGACAACATTATTTAATGCTTTGACTGGTTCTTCTCAACATGTTGGGAATTTTCCTGGCGTTACTGTCGAACAAAAAACAGGATTCATAAAAAAACATAAAGATGAATTAGAATTAATAGATTTACCTGGTATTTATTCATTATCACCTTATACAGCTGAAGAAATCGTTTCAATTCGTTATTTATTGGAAGAAAAACCATGTTTAATTATTAATATTATTGATGCAACGAATATGGAAAGAAATCTTTATTTAACAACTCAATTATTAGAATTAAATATTCCTATGATTTTGGTTTTAAATATGATGGATGAAGTGATTACGAGTGGTAATAGCATTGATATTGATGGCTTAAAGGATCGTTTAGAAATGGATATTGTTCCTATTTCAGCAAGTAAAAATGAAGGTATTGAAGATGTTATAACGGCTATTGAAAATAATTTAGATAAGCCATCACAACATATTGATATTTGTCATGGTGTTGTGCATAAAGCTATTCATTCTATATCACATATCGTTGAACAGAGTGCACAATCTTTACAGTTACCTTTGCGTTATTGTGTGACAAAGATTATCGAAGGTGATGATGAGATGTTTGATCAATTGCATATTGATCAGGGAGATCGTCATATTATTGAGCATATTTTACAGAAGATGGAAGAAGAAGCGGGAACAGACCGTGAGGCAGCACTTGTTGATATGCGTTATTCTTTTATTGAAGATGTATGTAAGCAAACTGTTTTTATAGAAAGTGAAACAAAAGAACAAATTCGTTCTGAGAAAATTGATCGTTTATTGACACATAAATATTTAGGAATTCCTATTTTTATTCTTATTATGTTGTTGATCTTTTATTTGACATTTTCACTTATTGGAGCACCATTACAAGATTTAATGGATTCTATTATTGGAGAATTTTCAAATATGATCATTCGCCTTCTAGAACAATATGATGTTGCTTTTTGGTTACGTTCTTTAGTTGGAGATGGTATTTTGGCAGGTGTTGGAAGCGTATTATCATTTCTACCAGTGATTGTGATTTTGTTTTTCTTTTTATCAATGCTGGAAGATAGCGGTTATATGGCACGTGTTGCATTTGTCATGGATAAGGCGTTGAGAAAAATAGGATTATCAGGACGTTCTTTTGTACCTATGTTAATTGGTTTTGGATGCAGTGTTCCAGCTATTATGGCAACACGTACCTTATCCAGTGATCGAGATCGTAAGATGACAATTATTTTAACGCCATTTATGTCTTGTAGTGCGAAACTGCCTATTTATGGAATGATTATTGCGGCTTTCTTTCCTCATAAAGCAGCAATAGTCATGATAAGCATTTACTGTATTGGAATTTTAGTCGCTATTATTTCTGCTTTATTATTGAAAAATACGATATTTATTGGTGAACCTGTTCCATTTGTATTGGAGCTTCCAGCTTATCGTATTCCAACTTTAAAAAATGTCTATTTAAATGTTTTGGATAAAGCAAAGGATTTTATCCATAAAGCCTTTACTATCATTTTTATGGCTTCTATTGTGATATGGTTTTTACAAAGTTTTAGTTTTACTTTTGATTTTGTCACAGACAGTTCGCAAAGTATTTTAGCTGCAATCGGTTCATTTGTATCACCTATTTTTGCACCACTTGGTTTTAATGATTGGCGTGCTTCAACAGCTTTAATGACAGGTATTACTGCAAAAGAGTCAGTTGTTTCTACTTTAACTGTTTTAACACAATCTTCTTCAACAGCAGCTTTAAATCAAGCGTTAATTGGCATTTTTACACCATTAAGTTCTTTTACATTTTTAGTTTTTACCGTTTTATATATGCCTTGTGTTGCTGCTTTTGCTGCAACAAAACGTGAATTACGTTCATGGCCTCAGGCAATTTTAACAGTCATGTTTCAAACCGGAATGGCATATCTGGTTGCGTTTGTTATCTATCAGTTAGGACAATTGCTATTATAGGAGGATAAAAAATGGAAGAAAATTATCAAACATTATTACGTATGAAAGAAAATCAGTTAATAAAGGCTTTTGAAAAAAATCAGATGTCATGTATGATTGTCAAGGATGAAAATGAATTAAAACAATATTTAAGAACTGTTTTAAAGGATCAAAAGAAAGTTGCTGTAGGAGGAAGTGTCACATTATCACAATTAGGAATTATTGATTTGATAAGGGAAAGTGATGTACAGTTTATAGATCGTTATAAAATGGGATTATCTCAAGAACAAGTGAAAGAACGTTTAAGAGAAGGGCTATGGGCAGATATATTTATTACAGGAACTAATGCTTTGACAATGGATGCATGTTTATATAATATAGATGGTACAGGGAATCGTGTAGCTGCAATGATTTTTGGTCCTAAAGATGTTTATGTTATTGCTGGAATAAATAAAATCTGTGCGAATGAACAGGAAGCGATTGAACATATACGTCAATATAGTGCACCAGCTAATGCTTTACGATTGCATAAGCATACACCTTGTACAAAGTTAGGACAATGTCAGGATTGTTTAAGTGATGAACGTATTTGCAGCAGTTACGTTAAACTTGCTTATCAGGGACAAAAAAATCGTATTCATGTCATTATTATTGAGGAAAATATAGGTTATTAGGTGAAGAGTTATGAAGAAAACAGGTATATTATTTCCTATTTCAGCATTGCCTAGTGCATATGGAGTAGGAGATTTTGGTCAAAATGCATATCAATTTATTGATAAAATAGCCGCAGCACATCTTGAAATTTGGCAGATACTGCCATTAAATCCATTAGGATATGGTCATTCCCCATATCAGCCTTTATCAAGTCATGCTGGTGATGAAATTTATTTAGATATCAAAGCTTTTATTGAAGCAGGGTTATTATATCCTGATGAAGTTCACATTGATAATCAACAGAGTTTATATGTAGATTATGCAAAGGTAAGAAAACAAAAACAAGCATATTATCGTTTGGCATTTTCACGTTTTCACGGTGATCAGCAATATCAGGAATTTGTTGAAAAAAATAAGTCATGGCTTTATTCATATGCTATTTTTAGAGTTTTTAAATCACATCATCATGAACGTTCATGGGTTGAATGGCCTGAAGAATATAAAAATTATCAACATGATCAATCTTTTTCATTATTGCCGTTTACTAAGGATATTGATTATCAAATTTTCTTACAGTATTTCTTTTTCTTACAGTGGCAACAACTCAGAGATTATGCGCACCAAAAAAATATTGAAATTATTGGAGATATGCCTATTTATGTAGGATTAGATTCGGCAGATGTTTGGCAAAATAGAGAATGCTTTTTACTAGAAGAAGATGGGACACCTTCATTTGTAGCAGGTGTACCTCCTGATTATTTTAGTAAATTTGGACAACGTTGGGGAAATCCTATTTATAATTGGGAATATTTAAAACAACACCATTATGCTTTTTGGGTTGAGCGTATGAAAGCGAGTCAACAAATGTATGATCGTGTTAGAATTGATCATTTCAGGGGATTTGATACGTATTGGAAAATTCCAGCGAGTGAACCGACTGCAGTTATTGGAGAGTGGGTTGAAGGACCAAGTTATGATTTATTTGATACTCTGTATTCATCAATTGATCATTTGTCTATTTTAGCTGAAGATTTGGGTGATTTGCGTGATGAAGTTTATCAATTAAGAGATTACTATCATCTTAAAGGAATGTATGTTTTTCAGTTCCATTATGCCTATGATTTTGATTTTTCAAAAGTTGTTGTTTATAGTGGAACACATGATAATGATACTTTAGTTGGATGGCTCAATACTTTAGATGAAGATGAATATAAAAAATTAGAAGAACTATTACAAGATTATTCACAACAACATATGTATCAGAAAATCTTAAATTATTGTTTAGATTTAGATGCCAAAGAAGTTATTATTCCATTTTGGGATTTGATGGGCAAATATACATCTTGTCGCTTTAATGTACCAGGGAAAATTGGTTCTCCTAACTGGGAATATCATTTAACAGATTTTCAGGAATTTGATGTCTATTTAGAACAGTTCTCTCATATGATAAAAGAGAGCAAAAGGGGAGATTAATTTTGAAAAAAGCAATTGTTTTCGCTGGAGGAGGAGCCAAGGGTGCTTATGAAGCTGGGTTTATAAAAGCTATTCATGAAGCGCAAATGGATTATCAGATAGTAACGGGAACATCTATAGGAGCTTTAAATGCCTGTTTGTTAGCGCAAAAGGAAATAGATGTTCTTTTGCATTTATGGGAAAATATTGAAGAAAAAGATGTTTTTGAAGGGGGCTTACCAGATTTGAGTTTTGATTTTGATCATATGCTTGATCAATCACATCTGGTTATTTCATTTTTTAAGAATTATATGAAAGAAAAAGGTGCTGATATTACACCTTTAAAACATTTGATACGTCAGTTATTAAATGAAGATAAACTTCTTCAATCATCAATTGATTTTGGATTATGTACAGTACAATTTCCATCACTCAAACCCTTGTATATAACAAAAGAAGAAATGCCACGTCAACATATTTATGATTATTTATTAGCCAGTGCCTCTTGTTTTCCATTGTTTCCTATTCATCGCTTTCAGGATCAGGCGTATATTGATGGAGGATATTATGATAATGTTCCCATTGATTTAGCTTTAGCTATGGGAGCAGATGAAGTATTAGTCATTGATATGAGTTATCCTGTTAAGCATTCCCATTATTTGCATCGTCCTCATATTCATTATACGTATCCAACTGTTGAACTCAGTGGATTTATGGATTTTTCTAAAGAATCTATTCAACGTTCACTACGTTTAGGATATCAGCAGGGTCAAAAAGCAATGAACAAGTATGTTGGTCATAAATATACATTTTTACCATTTCAAACTGTCTTATTTGAAAAAACTTATCAAAATATTTTATTGACAGAAAGATATATACGTCAATATACAAAAAGTAGTAGTCAAGATCATCTTTATCAGCAGTTTCTAGAGGCACATTTTCAAGAGCCTTTACAAAAAGAAGATTATTTATATATTTTACTCGATTGGATCTGTGAAATTTTAGAACGTGATGAGAGTTATGTTTATCAGTTTGACATATTCGTTCATGATTTACTGCAAGATTTTCAAGAATATCTACAAAAAGATTTTTCTGTTTTATTAAATGGTGATTTGCACATTCTTAAACATATGAATAATAAAGGAATTGTAGGCATCATTCTACATTTTCTGCTTTATCCTGAACATGATAAAATTGGAAATGAAAGATTGATGACATTATTTGATAAACAATATGTTATAGCTCAATTGATTAAAATGATATATATAGAAGAAAAACAAGGTTCATTATAAACCTTGTTTTTCATATAAATTCTTTTTTGTTTTATCATAAATGATTTTAAGACCTTTAAATGTAAGATCGGCATCATAAATATCAATGAAATCTGTTTCTTTAGCAATCATTCTTCCTAAACCACCAGTTGAAATGACTTTCATATCTTGTTGATATTCTTTTTTGATTTGTTTAATCAAATATTCCGTTTGTCCAATATATCCAAAGAAGACCCCAGCCTGCATACTTTTGATAGTATTTTTAGCAATCACTCGTTCTGGTTTTTGAATTTCAATTTCAGGAAGTTTAGCTGCCTGAGAAGACAATGCATTTGCACAAATGCCTATTCCTGGAGCAGTTGCTCCACCTAAAAACTCTCCTTTTTCACTCACAACATCATAAGTTGTAGCAGTCCCAAAATCAATAACGAGGCAAGGACCACCATAAGTATAATAAGCACCAGCGGCATCAACCAGACGGTCAGCACCTAAAGTTGAAGGATTATCAATACGAATATCAATACCAGTTTTGACACCTGGGCCAATAAAGATAGGATTTTTATGTAAATATTTTTTGATACAGTTAGTAAATGAATAGTTAATTTTTGGTACAACACTACTAATAATAATATCTTGAATATCATCAGCAGATATTGAAGAAGCGCTCAAAAAAGATAATAACATAAATCCATATTCATCAGATGTTCTTTGGAATTTTGTTGTTAAACGATAAGTTCCAATTAACTGATCTTGATGATAGATTCCCATTGTAATATTTGTATTTCCAATATCAATAACAATTAACATTTTTCTTCCTCCAGCTTTTTCATTTGATTTAAGATAATGTAAGCTAACTCCTGTTTAGACATCTTTTGATAATCTGTGACATCTTGCTGTGTTAAAATACTGACGACATTGGTATCTCCCTGAAAACCTGCGCCATCTGTTTTTAAATGATTAGCCACAATCATATCACAGTTTTTCTTTTGTAGCTTCATTTGAGCATTTTCAATAAGATGACTTGTTTCCATCGCAAAACCACAAATCACCTGAGATGCTAAACGTCTTTTCCCAATTTCTAATAATATATCTTTGTTTTTATGAAGTTCCAATGTAAGTGTATCTGTATGCTTTTTGATTTTCTCATCAGCTATTTCATTGCAGGCATAGTCACCCACAGCAGCAGACATAATCATATAATCATATTCTTTAACACGCTGAATGATTTGATGATACATATCGTTTGCACTGATCACATCAATAACATTGACTCCATGTGGCTTTTTGAGATGCGTAGGTCCACTGACAAGCGTGACATTGGCCCCTAATTGGAAAGCAGCTTTCGCAAGCGCATAGCCCATTTTACCACTTGAGTGATTGGTAATAAAACGAACAGGATCCAGACTTTCCTGTGTAGGTCCAGCACTGATTAATATGTTTTTACCTGAAAGTGTTTTTGGTGCTAACATATAATCAATCATTTCTAATAAAGTGTCTTCATCTGCCAGTTTTCCATTTCCTGTATCACCACAGGCTAATAATCCTGAGATAGGTTCTACAAAAACAACACCTGTTTCTTTTAATAACTGCATGTTCTTTTGTGTGATAGGATTTTCATACATATGAACATTCATTGCAGGCGCAATAAGTTTTGGACAAGTAGCAGCTAAAAAAGCACTTGTTAGCATATTGTCAGCCATACCATATGCCAGTTTTGCAATCGTATGAGCACTGGCAGGGACAACCATAAATAAGTCAGCATCTTTGACAATATCTACGTGAGTAATGATAGCTGGATTTTCATCATCAAATGTATCCACATAGACTTTACGTTTTGTCAGCGACTGAATACAAACAGGAGTTACAAAACGTGTAGCACTTTCGCTCATCATGACTTCAATCTGATATCCCTGTTTCACTAAATCACTAATGAGTTGTATGCTTTTAAAAGCCGCAATACTTCCTGTAATACCAATAATTATTTTTTTTGACATTTTTTCACCTTATTTCTTAATTTGAATTAAAATACGTGAAACAATAACAGAAATAATTGTTCCAACGATAGCTTCTAACAAACCAGTTGTCGCAATGATCGTGAGAAGATAGGGCATCAATTTTGAAAATGTCATGCCTAAAGCTGAAGCATATTGATTTCCAAAGAAAAGATAAATACCACCCAATACAAGAATTGTATTTGTCATTGCACCTAAAAAAGAACCTAGACTCATTGCTAATATAGGATGTTTTTTCCATTTTTCATAAATCATTCCAGCAACATATCCAATACAGACCCTAGGAATGATCGCAATCACTAAACTCCAAAATGAACCACTTATAAATGGTGAGAAAACAAAAGATGTAATGGTTGGCTGAATTGTATTTATAAATAGACTTGATAAGCCAAAAACCAGACCAACTTGAGCACCTTTATTTTTCCCTAAGACAATCCCTGCAATAATAACAGGAATATGCAAAGTTGTGGCACGTAATGGACCAATAGGAATAAAACCTAGAAAAGGAACCATAACCATTAAAATTTCAATGGCAATAAAAAGCGACATGAATGCAAGATTCTTAGTTTTTTGTTTATTCATTTGTACCTCCACTGTCATTTCTATCATAGAATACGACGTTTTCATAAGTTTAAAAAAGAAAAGTTAGTGCTTGATAAAAGTCACTACTGACGATATTCTTTTTTCATTTCACATTATACATGGTTATCTTCTTAAAAGCAATGTATAATATTATTAATAATAATTACTATTATTAAAAAAATCCTTGCTTTATTATTTTTAAGGTGTATAATGAAGTTAGATGAATAAGGAGGAAAAAGAAAATGTCAAAATGGATTTGTAAAATTTGTGGATATGTTCATGAAGGAGAAACAGCTCCAGAACAATGTCCAATCTGTAAAGCTCCAGCAAGTCAATTTGAAAAAGTTGAAGAAGAAAAGAAATCTAAATATGCTGGAACAAAAACTGAAAAGAATTTAATGGAAGCTTTTGCAGGTGAATCTCAAGCAAGAAATAAATATACTTATTTTGCTGAAATGGCAAGAAAAGAAGGTTTAGAACAAATTGCTGCGATTTTTGAAGAAACAGCTAACCAGGAAAAACAACATGCAAAAATGTGGTTTGCGGAATTCCATGGTATTGGTTCAACTGATCAAAACTTAGAAGATGCTGCTGCTGGAGAAAATGAAGAATGGACTGATATGTACAAACGTATGGCTCAAGAAGCAAGAGAAGAAGGTTTTGAAGAATTAGCTATTAAGTTTGAAAATGTCGGTAAAGTTGAAAGATCACATGAAGCACGCTATTTAAGATTATTGAAAAATTATAAAGAAGGAAAAACATTCAAAGGAGATGCTCCAAAAGGATGGAAATGTAGACAATGTGGTTTCATTTATGAAGGAGAAGAAGCTCCTGAAAGATGTCCAACATGTGGTTATCCAAAAGCATATTTCGAAAGAATGACTGAAAATTATTAATCTAATCTGGTAAGTGATGAGAATTTCTCATCACTTTTTGTTTCTATTGCGACTTCAAACTATGTCATATATAATAGGATACGTAAAGCAATGGTTTTTAAAGAAGGTGAAAGTGATATGTTAAAAAATCAATTTGTTAACAATTATTTTGATGATGGTTTACTTTTCAAAGAAGATTTTTTGATAAGGGAAGACAAATATCAGTCTTTTTAGAGGTGGTTCTATGAATTCATATATGCATACATATACAGGTAAAAAAATTAATCCTCTTGCATTTACAAAAGATGATATAGATATCAAAGACATTGCGCATGCATTAAGCTTATTATGTCGTGGTGGCGGTCATTTAAAAATGTTTTATTCTGTAGCACAACATAGTCTTAACTGTGCTCAAGAAGCATTTCTTCGATATCAGGATTCTCGTCTATCACTGGCCTGTTTATTACATGATGCCAGTGAAGCTTATATATCAGATATTATCAGACCACTTAAACAGCATTTAAAGCTTTATGAGGATATTGAAAGTCAATGGATGAAAGTTATTTTTGAAAAGTATAAACTTTCAGAATTAAAAGACGAAGACCTTTTAAAAATCAAAAGGATAGATGATGATATGTTAGCTTTTGAATTATATACATTGATGGAGCATCAACCAAAGCCATCTTGTTTATTAAAAAGTCAACCATGTTTTGCAGAAAGACATCACCATGATGTTGAAAAAGAATTCTTAGAATTATTTGAAAGATTATCAAATATAAAATAAACAGCTAATGAAATCAAATCATTAGCTGTTTTTCGTAGACTTGATTAAAGGACGATGTCCTAAACCAGCTTTATTTTTCAATGTCATAAACATAATGAAGCATCCAATCAAAGTCAATCCACATACAAAGATAAGCATACTATTTAAACCTAAACTATCTTGTAATATACCACCAAAGATATTTCCTATTGATGCTCCTAATCCTGTTGACATCATCGCAATCATTGTTTGTCCCATCATTTGATCACTTTCATCAAGATGATCATTGACATAATAAGTGATGGTTGCAGTAAAGAGTCCAAAAGATAATCCCTGGAACATCATACCTATTAATAAGACAATCAAATGAGGTGCTAAACAGATTGTCAGATTACGCAAAACATAGAAGAAAGCACTCGCTAAAAGTAATGTTTCAGAACGGTATTTTTTTAATAAACGATAAGTGATGGACATAATTGGCATTTCACTGGCAGCCATACAAAAGACAGCAATTCCATATAATGAAGTGTTTCCACCAAGATTTTTAACAATATTAATTAAATAAGTTGATAAGGCTGTTGAAGCAGCATACATAAATGTAAAAGCTACAAGAATGAAGAAAAATATACGATATTTTTTAATAACAGAGAATATATTTTCCTGGTTTTTTGTCGTTGTTTCTTCTTGAATTTGATAGGGTGGCATTGTATAAAGAAGAATTAATAAAGTGATACTGGCAATTGCATAGACAAATGCAATGACTGTTGGATTAAAAAAATCAATCAGCTGACCAACAATAATAGCTCCCGCAGCATAAGAGATAGAGCCTAGTCCTCTAGCTAAACCAAAATTGATATATTGACCATCTTTTAAGTAATTCATACATATTGTAGAAAATAGAGGAACCATTGCAGCAATCAGACTTAATAGGAAAACATATAAAATCATAATGAGAAAAATAGGTGAAGTGATGATTGTTAAGACAGTAAAGATGACAATCATGATCAGGTATAGGGTGAAAATCAGTTTGTTAATAGATAAACCTTTGATGCGTGATAAAAGGGATGAGATAAATGGAGATAAAAAGATGGATAAAATAGCTCCACCACCTGTCACTATCCCAATATCCGTATTGGATAAACCACGATATTGTAAAAATATAGCCACATAACCATAAATAGCTAAATAGGATAACCAGAAAAGAATTTGTAATCCATTATATTTCATTTGTAAAGATTTCATTGATTCACCCTCCATAACTTTTGTTTTTTCAATCATAACAAAAAAAGTATTGAAACATGCTTTTTTTCATATTATGAAATTACTTTATTTCATCACTCACTGGACTAGATAAGGGATGACGAAAATCATTCTTTTTATCGTAACTAATTTTATTTTGAATATTCTGTTCATAGTCTTTTTGAAAAATACAAGAGAAAATGACATTAAAGAGATATTCAATAGAAATTTGTGAAGCAAAAGGAGCTATTTTCGTAAAAATCTTTTCTCTAGAACCAATATTTAAAATATAATCTGCATAATGCGATAAACGATTATCACCAACCGATGTTAAAACAATGATGGGTGTATTGTTTTCTTTTAAGGTTTGAGCAATCTGAATATTTTCATTGGTTTCTCCTGAATAAGAAATAATCATCGCAATACGTGAGGAATTGGAATTATAGGACATAAAGACCTGTTCACCATGTAAAATTCTTAAATTGACATCTCTGGAAATACGCATCATCTTATGTTGAAAACTCATAGCTGCTAATAAGGAATTACCAGAACCATAAATATCAATATGCTGATGGGGATATAATAAATCAACAATCTTATTTAATTCAGTAAAATCAATAAGTTTAATTGTATCTGCAATGACTTCCTGATAAAGAGAAGATAACTTATGACAAATCATAGGATAACTGTCATCTTTAGAAAAAGGAAAATTGACATCAATACGATCCGTATGATGTAAATCATATTGTAATTCAGCAGAATATTTGATTTTAAAATCATTATAACCTTCTAAACCTATTTTTTTACAGAGTCTGACAATGGTCGCAGGAGAAGTATATGTTTCTTTTGCCAGTTCTTTGACTGACATGCTTAAAACTTCTTCACCATGATTTAAAATGTATTTTGCAATTTGTTTTTCTGATTGAGAGAATTCCAGTTCAAATTCTAATTGTGTCATTATACTCATTTTTATCACCAATCCTAGTATACCATGAAACTTTGTTTCATAGAAGTGATGATTTTCACTCTTATTATGAAAAATGATGTTTGTTATATTTTTGAAGTATTTTACGATGCTTTGTGTTAGAATAGAATCAGTATTGATGAATGGATGAAAGGAGATTCATAATGGATATCAAAGAAGCAGTAGAAAAACGACATAGTGTTCGTCAATATTTAGATAAACCCATTGATGATGAAAAAACACAAATATTAGAAAAACAAATTGAAAAATGTAATCAGGAGGGTGATTTGAACATTCAGTTGATTCTCAATGAACCGCGTGCTTTTCAAAGTCAGCTGGCTCATTATGGTAAGTTTAAGGGTGTTCAACATTATATTGCTTTAATTGGTAAGAAGAATAGTCCTGATTTACAGGAAAAATGTGGCTATTATGGAGAGCATCTTGTTTTATTAGCACAACAGTTAGGTTTAAATACATGTTGGGTGGCTTTGACTTATAAAAAAATTCCAGAAGTGCTTCATCTTGATTCTGATGAGAAAATAGTGGCTGTGATTTCAATTGGTTATGGTGAAAATCAAGGAGTGGCTAGACGAAGCAAAGATATGAAAGATGTTATAGAAACAGAGGAAAATCTTCCACAATGGTTTTATGAAGGCATTCGTTATGCATTATTGGCCCCAACTGCTATGAATCAACAGAAATTTAAGTTTGCTTTTGAAAATGGAAAAGTGAAAGTGAAAAGAGGAATAGGTTTTTATACAAAATTAGATTTAGGTATTGTGAAATATCATTTTGAAATAGGTGCAGGAAAAAATCATTTTCAATGGGACACTGAAGATGATAAAAGATAGGTGATTAAAATGGCAGATAAAATATTAGTTGTAGATGATGAAAAAGAAATTGCAGATCTTTTGGAATTTTATTTATGTAATGAAGGGTTTGAAGTTTATAAATTTTATAATGGACAGGATGCGATCAGGTGCATTGAAAAAGAAGAAATTGATATCGCTGTTTTAGATGTGATGTTACCTGATATTGATGGTTTTCAAATCTGTCAGAAAATTAGAGAACATTATTTTTTCCCAATTATTATGTTAACGGCTAAAGTAGAAGACATGGATAAAATTATGGGGTTAACATTAGGTGCGGATGACTATATTACAAAACCATTTAATCCTTTAGAAGTTGTGGCTCGAGTGAAAACACAACTGAGACGTTATAAAAGATATAATGCAACGACACAGCCTCAAGACATTTTAGAATATGATATTAGAGGGCTGGTTATTAATAAAGAAACACATAAGTGTTATTTATATAATGAATTATTGGATTTGACACCAATTGAATTTGAAATTTTATGGTATTTATGTTCAAAGCAGGGCAAAGTTGTATCGAGTGAAGAATTGTTTGAGGCAGTATGGAAAGAAAAATACATTGATAACAATAATACAGTCATGGCACATATTGCCAGATTAAGAGAAAAACTCAAGGAGTCAACAAAAAAACCTAAATTTATTAAAACGGTTTTGGGGGTGGGGTATCAAATTGAAAAGTAAAAATGAGTTATTAAAAAAAGCAATGTTACGAATTATTGGATTCGCCATTATTTATACCTGTGTTTTGTTTGTCATTATTTTGATTGCCTGGAATTTGGCTTCACAAATCACATGGTATGCATCAGATCCTTTGTATCGTTTTCTATTGTTTATTCAGGATGGACTTGTTATTTTCTTACCCATCTTATTAATTATTGGTTATCTGGTAATTGTCTTTTTTGAATTAAGGAAACCCTATGCTTATTTAGAAGATGTGATTCAAGGTGTTCAAAATATTAATGATCGTCATTTACATCTGATTCATTTGGAACATGATGAATTAAGAGATGTCAATGATTTATTGAATCAGACAAAGGCAGATATTGAACTCAATGAACAGGCTGCCAAAATGGCTGAACAGAAGAAAAATGATTTGATTGTTTATTTGGCCCACGATTTAAAAACGCCTTTAACTTCTATGATTGGTTATTTAACAATTTTAAAAGATGAAAAAGATATTCCTCAACAATCCCATGATCATTATGTTGAGATAGCTTTGGATAAGGCAGAAAGATTAGAAGATTTAATTAATGAATTTTTTGAAATCACACGTTTCAATCTGACACAGCAGGTTTTAGAGCTTTCACGTATTGATATCGTGAGATTATTAGAACAATTGATATATGAATTTAAACCTATGTTCAAGGATAAGAACTTACAATGTGAACTGGATGCTCCACGTTCACTGGAAATGAAATGTGATGTTCAAAAAATGCAAAGAGTTTTTGATAACCTTTTAAAAAATGCAGTGAATTATAGCTTTGAAAATACAGTCATTCATATAACTCTTTTGCAAAGTGAAAAAGGTTATGAGTTTACTTTTGAAAATCAGGGAAATACAATTCCTCAAGCAAAGCTTGATCATATCTTTGAACAATTTTATCGACTGGATAGTTCACGTGCTTCTCATACGGGTGGTGCGGGTTTAGGACTTTCTATTTCTAAAGCGATTATTGAACAGCATCATGGTCAGATTCAGGTGGAAAGCTATGATGAAAAAATCATTTTTAAAGTCTTGATCCCTTTATTGTAAGAAAATTGTAAGATTTTATTAATAGAATGATAAGAAGATTATATTGAAATATTAAAAAAGAGCATTTGTTATTTTGATAAACTGAAGTTGTCAAAATAAAAATGCTTTTTTTTAATGGAGGGAAATAAGATGAAAAAAGTGGCAATTCTTTTTGGTGGGAAATCGACAGAATATAGTGTTTCATTAGAGTCAGCTTATTCTGTTTTATCTCATCTTGATTTACATAAGTTTGAAGTTTACATGATTGGTATTAATCAAAAAGGAGAGTGGAAACATTTTGAAGGGGATATCTCTTTGATTAAAGATGATAAGTGGGATCATGAATATTTAAATCCTGTTACTATATCATTAAATCCGCATCAAAAATGTTTACTAGAAATACGCAATCAAAAAGTTGAAGAAGTGAAAGTCGATGCGATTTTTCCTATTTTACATGGTAAAAATGGGGAAGATGGAAGTGTACAGGGACTTGTTCAAATCACTGGTATTCCACTTGTTGGATGTGATGTATTGTCATCGGCTTTGTGTATGGATAAATATCGTGCACATGAATTAGTGAAAGCACATGGCATTGAAGTGCCTGGCTGTGTTTATTTACAGCATCAACAGGATTATCCAAATAAGAAACCAGATATCATGGGTTTACAGTTACCTGTTTATGTGAAACCTGTGAAATCTGGATCATCACTAGGTATGTGTCGTTTAGAAAGTTTTGATCATCTTGATCAGGCTGTTTTTGAAGCGTTCCAATATGATGATTGTGTTTTAATAGAAGAGGAAGTCAAAGGCTTTGAAGTAGGATGTGCTGTTATGGGATGCAAGACTTTAAAAACAGGACGTGTTGATGAAATTGAATTGTCCTCAGGTTTCTTTAACTTTCAAGAAAAATATACACTCAAAACATCTCAAATTCATGTTCCAGCACGTATTTCATCTTCTTTAGAGTTTCAAATTCAAGAAACGGCTAAAGAAATTTATCGCATTTTAGGATGCCAAATATTTGCAAGAGTGGATATGTTTTTGACACCGGATCATCATATTGTTTTTAATGAAGTCAATACAATACCAGGATTTACAGCCCATAGTCGATATCCTATGATGATGGAAAAAAACGGTTTATCTTTTCAGACATTATTAACACAATTGATTGAAATGGGGATTCAGCATGCAAATCAAAACACTTTATAAAAAAGATATTCATCAGGGCTCACTAATCCTTGTCAATCAACATTATCCATTTTCCTTTTCTCATATCAATCTTTGCTTCTTTCAAGATACAGACCATCAAATACAAATGGATGCTTCTAGACTTCTTCACCAATGTTTAAATCATCTTCATATTCAAGATGAAATCATTGTGGCCAGTGCTTATCGCTCTGCTTTAGAACAAAAACAGCTTTATCAGGAATCTTTAAAAAAACATGGTCAGGAATTTACACAAAAATATGTTGCAAAGGCTCATCATAGTGAACATGAAACAGGTTTGGCTATTGATCTGGCACTTAATAAGGGTGTTATTGATGAGATTTGTCCGGATTTTCCTGAACAGGGCATTTGTCAAAAATTTCGCCATGTTTGTGGTGATTTTGGTTTTATAGAAAGATATCAAAAAGATAAAGAAAAGATGACAGGAATCAGTGGTGAAGCATGGCATTTTCGTTATGTTGGATTTCCACATTCCTTGATTATGAACGATCACCACTTTTGTTTAGAAGAATATCATGATTTTTTGAAATGTTATTCCATTTATCATCCCTATGTTTATGTTGTCGGACAAAGAGTATTTGAAATCTTTTATGTACCCATGATCAAAGACCAGATAACAATAGCTTTACGAAATGATGATATTTATCAGGTATCAGGTAATAACATGGATGGTTTCATTGTGACAGTATGGAGGAGAAGCTTATGAAAAAAGGTTATCCTTGTATTGATATAGGGCGAATCATTGCAGCTGTTTTCGTAATAGCTATTCATATTTATCCATTTTTACAAATCAATCCAACTATGGAATTGATTGTCACACGTACCATTGGAAGGTTGGCTGTCCCATTTTTCTTTATGGTGACATCGTTCTTTCTTTTTAAAGATGGCTATCCTACACAGGAACATATAAAAAAGACAATTTTTTCATTGTTGAAATGGTATGGAATTGCGATTGTGATTTATATTCCACTCATGATTTATAATCATTATTTTTCTCAGGAACATCTTGTGATAGCTATTATCAAAGATATATTTATTGATGGACCATTTTATCATTTATGGTATTTTCCAGCTACCATCATTGGATTGATTATCGTTTTATTGTTAATCAAATACTGTTTTAACTATGCATGGTTTATAGTCATAGGTTTATATGTTATAGGGGTGTTTGGTGATGGTTATTTGAGTATGATCAGTCAGATTGATATTTTTCATCATTTCTATACATATCTGTTTCAATATATGGATTATACACGAAATGGATTTTTCTTTGCGCCACTCTTTATCATGTTGGGTGCTCAGATAGCGAGACAGAAATATCATTTTAAGCATCATCTTCATATAATTTTACTATTGCTGAGTTTGTGTATGATGATAGGGGAATCTTTGATTTTACATACTTTTTATACATTAAGACATGATGCTATGTATTTCAGTTTACCTGTTGTTTCCTACTTATTATTTTCATTTTTAATAACGTTTCAAGGTCGTCGATATATCAGTCTTAAAAATATATCATTATGGGTCTATGTCATACATCCATGGATGATTGTTGTGGTGAGAATGATAGGTAAATGGAGTGGACAGATGGCTTTCATTGAGAATAATTTTATACAATTTCTTATGGTTGTTTTATTTTCGTTTTGTTTTGGATTTATCATGAATGTTCTTATAAAAAGAAAGGGGAATATTGATGAGAAACAACATGTTTGATTGTCAAAGAAGCTGGTTAGAAATAGATTTATCAGCTTTAAGACATAATGTGAAAGAAATTTGTACAATGCTTTCTTGTCCAGAACAATTCATGGCTGTTGTCAAAGCGGATGCTTATGGACATGGAGCTGTTCGTATTTCTAAAGAATTGAATCGAATGGGGATACATCATTTTGCGGTTGCGACATTGGCAGAAGCCATTGAATTAAGAGACAGTCATATTAAGGGTGACATCTTGATTTTAGGATATACCGACCCTTGTCATGTTAAAGAATTACGAGATTATGATTTGACGCAGACAGTTATATGCGAAGATTATGCCAAGCTTTTAGAAAAGCAAAAAATAGATGTGAAAGTTCATGTGGCTATTGATACTGGTATGCACCGTTTAGGAGAAAGTGATATCAAAAAAGTCAAAGCTATTTATCAATCTCATTATTTACATGTGACAGGTCTTTTTTCACATCTTTGTGTCTGTGATGAAACGACAAAGGAAAGTCAAAAATATACATATCAACAAATTGAAGAATTCATGACATTCATTCAAAATCTTAAAAAAGAGCATTATTCAATAGGAAAGGTTCATCTTTTAAGCAGTTATGGTTTATTAAATTATTCAACATATAGTTTTGATTATGTTCGAATGGGAATCTTATTATATGGTGTTGATTCTTCATTGCCTAAGCAAAGTCAATTATCTTTAAAACCTGTTTTATCATTAAAATCAAAAATCATTTTAGTCAGAGATATTCAATCAGGCGATTCTATTGGTTATGGAAGAACATTTATAACATCAAAACCCATGAAAATTGCCACTGTTCCTATTGGTTATGCTGATGGATTACCTAGAGCCTTATCTAATCGTGGAAAAGTGATTGTTCGAGGACAATTTGCACCGATAGTGGGTCGTATTTGCATGGATCAGATCATGATTGATGTGACAGATGTTGAAAATATTCAGGAAAATGATGTTGTAACTATTATAGGTAAGAATCAAGTTTGTCAAAATGTAGAAACAATTGCAATGCAAACAAATACGATTTCTAACGAAATTTTAAGTCGTATAGGATATCGTCTACCTAAAATATATAAATACGAATAATTATGAAACAAAGTTTCATATGACAATGCATTTTTTATATAATTATGAAACTAATTTATAAAGTTATGAAAAGATATTTACTCATATGTCAATATCTTTTAAAATGAGAATATAAGAGAAAAAGGAGGATTTTATAAGTGGAAAAGAAAATGCCAAAAGATTTTTATTGGGGTGGTTCTGTATCATCATTCCAAACTGAAGGAGCAAGAAATGAAGGAGGAAAAGGGGTTTGTATTTATGATGTCAGACCAATGAATCCTGAATTTTCAGATTGGAATGTTGCGATTGATGAATATCATCGTTATGATGAAGATATTGCATTAATGAAAGAAATGGGATTTAATTTCTATCGTTTTTCTATTTGCTGGTCAAGAATTATTCCTAATGGAACTTTAGATGAACCTGTTAATGAAGAAGGTGTGAAGTTCTATAGTGATTTAATTGATAAGTTATTGGCAGCAGGTATTGAACCAATGATTACATTAGTTCATTTTGATATGCCTTACCATCTTGTTAAAAATTATAATGGTTTTGCATCTCGTTATGTTGTAGATTGCTTTGAAAGATATGCAAGAGTATGTATTGAAAGATTTGGAGATCGTGTGAAACATTGGATGAGTTTCAATGAACAAAATTTGCATGGTCAAATGTTAAGAGTTTCTAATGCTGAAGAAATTCCTGAAGGTGTAAGTGAACCAAAACATTTATATCAAGTTAACCATAATGTCTTTATTGCACATTGTAAAGCTGTTAAAGCATTAAGAGAATTACAACCAGATGCTAAATTCTGTGGTATGGCTGCTGTTACAAATATTTATCCATACACAAATACACCTAAAAACAACTTATTTGCATGGCAAGCTTATCAATATATGAATGGTTTCCATGTTGATGTTTTTGCAAAAGGAAAATATCCAGATTATATGGTAGCTTATCTTGAAAATAGAGGATGGATGCCTCATTTTGAAGAAGGCGATGAAGAATTATTAAAATACACTGTTGATTATATTGCATTCAGTTATTATCGTTCTAATACAGTGACTGAAGGTGAATTTGACTTAGAAAGACCATATCATGAAGTTGTTGGTGAACATATGATCAAAAATCCTCATTGTGAAGCTAATGAATGGGGATGGGAAATTGACCCAATTGGATTTAGATGGACATTAAATGATTTACATACACGTTCTGATTTACCAGTATTCGTTCTTGAAAATGGTATTGGATGGCGTGAAGATATGACTCAAGAAGAAGTAGATGCAATGCTTGCAGCAGGTAAAACAATCGAAGATGATTATCGTATCAACTATCATAGAGATCATATTAAAGAAATGGAAAATGCAATGTTTGAAGATGGTGTTCCTTGTTTAGGATATATTACTTGGGGACCAATTGATATTTTAGCAAGTATGTGTAATATGGATAAACGTTATGGATTTGTTTATGTTAACAGAACAAACAAAGATATCAGAGATTTAAAACGTATTCCTAAAAAATCATTCTATTGGGTTGCTAAAGCATTTAAATCTAATGGTGAAGATTTAGATTAATAAAATCAAAGAATGGCAAGTTGACTTGACCATTCTTTTTTTTGATAAAAATTATATTAAAAAAGAATATTCAATGTAGTTATTTTTATGAGACGGATAAAAAAAGAAAAATTAGCACATCTGGGTTGACAGTGCTAAAGGATAGGTGTAAGATACTATTAGCACAAAAATAGATAGAGTGCTAATAAAAGGAGATGTAAATATGGCAGAAAAGAAACAGTTTAAAGCTGAATCACAAAGATTATTAGATTTAATGATTAACTCTATTTATACACATAAAGAGATTTTTTTAAGAGAATTGATTTCAAATGCCAGTGATGCTTCAGATAAATTATATTACAAAGCATTGACTGAAAATTTAAATGGTATTTCAAGAGAAGATTTATCTATTCAAATTGTGATCAATAAAGATCATCGTATGTTATCTATTATTGATCAAGGTATTGGTATGAATGCAGATGAATTAGAAGAACATTTAGGAACAATTGCTAATAGTGGTTCTTTTGAATTTAAACAGGCATTAGAAAAAGGACAAGATGATGTTGACATTATTGGACAATTTGGTGTTGGATTCTATTCAGCATTTATGGTTGCTCATAAGGTGGAAGTGATTTCTAAAAAGTATGGAGAAGATCAGGCTTATATCTGGGAATCTGATACAAGTGATGGATATACAATCAACGAAATTGATTATCCAAATCATGGAACAAGAATTAACTTATATTTAAAAGATAACACTGATGATGAAAATTATGACCAATATTTAGATGAATATGAAATTCAAAGATTAGTTAAGAAATATTCTGATTATGTTCATTATCCAATTAAGATGGATATGACAACTTCTAAGAAAAAAGAAGATAGTGATGAATATGAACAAGTCATTGAAAATAAGACATTAAATTCAATGGTTCCTTTATGGAAAAGACCTAAAAAGGAAATCACAGAAGAAGATTATAATGAATTCTATAAAGATAAATTTAATGATTTTAGCGATCCATTATGTGTTATGCATAATAGTGTAGAAGGAACAATTTCTTATGATTCATTATTATTTATTCCTTCTAAGCCACCAATGAACTATTATTCACAAGATTATGAAAAAGGTTTACAACTTTATTCTCGTGGTGTCTTTATTATGGATAAAGCCAGTGAACTTGTTCCTGAACATTTCAGATTTGTCAAAGGTTTAGTGGATTCACAGGATTTATCATTAAACATTTCTCGTGAAATGTTACAACATGATCGTCAATTGAAAATCATCGCTGATAAAATTGAAAAACGTATTCAAAGTGAACTTGAAAAAATGTTAAAGAATGATCGTGAAAAATATGAAGAATTTTTTAAGAGCTTTGGATTACAGTTAAAATTCGGTATTTATAACAGCTATGGTATGTTAAAAGATAAATTACAAGATTTATTGTTATATTATAGTGCCAATGAAAAGAAAATGATAACTTTCAATGAATATGTTGAAAACATGAAAGATGGTCAAAAAGAAATCTATTTTGCCAGTGGCGAAAGCTATGAAAAGATTGATCATTTACCAACAGTAGAAATGGTTAAAGATAAAGGATTTGATATTCTTTATATGATTGATAATGTAGATGAATTCTGTATTCAGATGTTAAGAGATTATAAAGAAAAACCATTTAAAAATATCAATCAAGGTGATTTAGATATTGATAGTGAAGAAGAAAAGAAAGAGTTAGAAAAAGTCAGTGAAGATAATAAAGACTTAATCTCAACTCTTAAAGATGCATTGAAAGATAAAGTTCAAGATGTCAAAGTGTCTTCACGTTTAAAAACACATCCTGTTTGTTTGGTAAGTAGCGAAGGTGTTTCTTTTGAAATGGAAAAAGTTCTCAATCAAATGCCTGATGGACAAAATATCAAAGCAGGAAGAATTTTAGAAATTAATCCAAATCATGCAATCTTTACAGCTTTACAATCTTTATTTGAAAAAGATAAAGATAAAATTAATGATTATGCATCATTGTTATATGATCAGGCTTTATTAATTGAAGGATTTAGTATTGATGATCCTGTTGAATTTTCTAATAAGGTTTGTCAATTAATGGTAGATGCAAATAAATAAGTCATTGGAGGAAACGGTTTTGATAAATCGTTTCTTTTTTTATGTTATAATAGATTTGGGTGAGGAATTATGATAAAAAAGGGTATTTCTATAATGATTATAAGTTGTTTATTGATACTGATAACAGGTTGTCAATCTCAAGACGGATCTCAACAGGCGAATCTAACAGAATATCGTTTTGCAGGTTATTATGATTGGTTTTTAGGAAAAGAGGAATATGAAGATTTTATGACATATGTCTCTAATGATCAATCTTTAAAGATTGATTCTCAATATGGTGAAAAGATTTATCGAGATGGTGAATACCTGATTATAGAAGCAACTGATGAACAAAAACAAGCACTGATCAATCAAAATAAGCAGCTTATTGAACAGGCTGCAGAAGAATTTATGAAAATGGGAGAAGATTACCAGATGGATTATAGTGATGATTATTCGTCTATGACAATTTGGATTGATCAGGAACATTTTGTAGATATTTTTTCAAGTGAAACATTTCAAGTAGGTGGGAACATGCTTGGCATTATAAGTCTTGTTACAGCGAGTCGTGTATTGACAACGGGAGATTGTGATAGTGCTGTTGAAATTCATATTATCAATTTAGATAGTGACTATCAGGTTGCAGAAGCTATTTTTCCGTATGAATCTATTCAGATCACTTCTCAAGATTGGCTGACAAGTCAACAAAATGATGTGACTGACTCTTCAAAATTGGAAGGTTATTCAAGAATTTTAGCAACAGTCATTGAAAAAAATGACAATCAGATATTTTTCAAGCCTGAATCAACATCATCTGATTATCAAAAAGATGAAAAGCTATGCTTGTGTTTAGATAGTGTTTATGGAGAAGATGTTTTTATGCCTTATCAGTTATCTAAAGGTGATCAAGTCTATTTAACATTGAATGGAAATTATGCTCTTCATGATGATGGTGATGAAATTCCTGATATTGCTCCAATGGCAATCATTCCTGTACAATATATAGATGATGCTGTGTAACTTTATTTGCAAATCGGATTTATCAAGATTATAATAAGGATAGGTGATGAAAACATGGAACTAGATGAAGATAAAAAAAAAAGAAAAAGTATAAGAAGACAATATCTGTCAAAAGAAGTTGATGATGAGGTGATTCGTCAGGTTATTGAAGCGGCGATTTTAGCGCCTTCATGGAAGAACTCACAGGTGACACGTTATTATATTGCTAAATCAAAAGAAGCTTTACAGCAGGTGAAGAATGCTTTGCCAGAATTCAATCAAGAAAATGTTGGTCAAGCTCCTGTTTTAATCGTTTCCACGATTGTTTTGAATCGCTCTGGTTATAATAAAGATGGTACACCAACGAATGAACTTGGCAATGGATGGGGATATTATGATTGTGGTATGCATAATATGAACCTTTTGTTGAAGGCGACAGAATTAGGATTATCTACGTTGGTTATGGGTATTCGTGATGAACAGAAAATAAAGGAAATATTTGCGGTTCCTGATAATCAATCTGTTGTCAGTGTTATCGCTTTAGGTTATAGTGATATGGAAATTGAAAGACCACAACGTAAAACATTTGAAGATATAACTGTAATGAAATGAGGAAAGATATGATAGTTTTATATATTATTGGTGGATTTGTTTGTTTATTATTGGCTATATATGTATTAGATCGTAGAGAAAAAATGTCAAAAAAGATTAAACAAATCAAAGAACAAAAACAAGAAATTCAAGAACTGAATAATCAATTAGATGAGATTCAATACCAACTTGATTTGATGGATGACTCTATTCAAAAGGCTCATGATATAAGTTCACAAATTTTATTTTATATGAAAAAATAAAATGATTTTTGTGAATATAACAAAATAATGATAGCCTTTATAGTAAAATTCAAAATATAATGATTTATATAAATAAAAAGTAAAAAAAGTGTTGACATGTTTATGCAAATGCATATAATAAAAGCATATAAAAAATTCGATGAAAAAGAGAGTAGTTTAAACAAATATCAAGCGAGCTGATGTTGGTGTGAGATCAGTATAGGCGTTTAAATGAACCGCACTTTGGAGAACGATGCTTGAAAGAAGTAGGGTATCGAGTGAATCTGCTTTAAGGATAGAGGTGGATATATCTTTGATATATCAAAAAGAGTGGTACCGCGATGATTTCGTCTCTTAGTTCAACTAAGAGACGTTTTTTTATACAAAGGGGGAATTGATTTTGATGAGGATGAGTTTACGGCGATGATTGATTAAAATCACAGAAGCTATAAAATAAATAAAATCAAAAAAGAAAGAAGAGGGAATGAAAATGAAAAAATTATTTAAAGGATTATTAGTTGCCGCTATGGCATTAACAATGACTGCATGTGGTGGAGGAGAAAGTGGTTCAAATGAACAAAAGTTATTGATTGGTATTTCTCCTGATTATGCACCTTATGAATCATTAAATACTGATGGTGAAATGGAAGGATTTGATATTGATATGACAAAAGAGCTTATTAATATCATGAATGAAAATGATGGAAATTATACTTATGAATTTAAACAGATGTCATTTGATACAATTTCAACAAGCTTAATGGCAAAACAAATTGATTTAGGTATTTCAGGTTTTACAATGCATGATGACTGGGATGTGTTATGGTCAAATAAATATAATGATTCTAAACAAGTAGCTTTAGTTTCTGAAGATAGTTCTATCCAGACTGTTAAAGATTTAGAAGGTAAAAAAATCGGAGCACAGTTATCAGCAACTGGAGAAGCATGTGCTAATGATATTAAAGATGCGAAAGTAACAACTGTTACAGATGTTAAGGTATTAGTTGAAACATTAAAATCTGGTGGTGTTGATGCTGTTATTTTAGATTATGCAGTTGCTAAAAATTATGATTCACAAGATGCATATAGAATGATTGATGAAGCTTTATTAGAAGAAGAAAATTTAATTATTGCAAATAAAGATAGTCAAGAATTAATGGATGATGTCAATAAAGCTTTAGATGAATTTATAAAATCTGATAAATATACTGAACTAAAAGAAAAATGGGGAGCTTAATATAAATGGAAAATCTTTTAACACAAGAAAATTTAATGTTTATGTTAAGAGGTGCTGGAATGTCGCTAATATTAGCGACATTCGCAGTTTTCTTTGGGATGATTTTAGGAACATTGGGAGCTGCTTCAAAGTTATCTAAACATGCACCTTTAAGATGGATTGGGAATATATATGTAGAAGTCATTCGAGGAACACCAATGTTATTACAAATTATGTTCTTCTATATAGCTATTCCAGTTATCTATCAGTCAATAACTGGAACTCGTATGAATCCTGATCCATATATTTGTGGATTAATCGCTTTAAGTATAAATAGTGGAGCCTATTCAACTGAATTAATCAGAAGTGGTATTCAGGGAATTGATAAAGGTCAATGGGAAGCCTGTGAAACATTAGGATTAAGTTATTTTCAGACAATGCGTTTTGTGGTATTGCCACAAGCCTTTAAGAGAATTATTCCACCAATTGTCAGTGAATTTATCACTTTAATTAAAGATTCATCATTGATTAGCTGTATTGGAGCAACTGAGTTGCTTATGAGTGCACAAGTTTTAGGATCAAGAACTTTTAATTTGATTTATCCTTTACTTGAGGCAGCATGTTTATATCTCGTGATGACACTCACTATTTCATATATTTCAAGACGTTTAGAAAGGAAGTTGTCTGCCCGTGATTAAAGTAGAAAATATTGTGAAACAATTTAATGATTTAAAAGCTGTTAATGATGTTTCCTTAGACATAAAAAAAGGTGAGATTGTTTGTTTGATTGGTCCTTCTGGTTCTGGGAAAAGTACAGTTTTAAGATGTATTAATGGATTAGAGAAGCCAGAAAGTGGACATATTTATGTGAATAATCAATTGCTTGATGAAAAAGATTCAGAAACTTATAAAAAATTAAGAAGTTTAATGGGATTTGTCTTTCAGCATTTTAATTTATTCCCAAATATGACAGTTTTAGAAAATTTGACTTTAGCACCTATTCAGGTTATGAAAAAAAGCAAAGATGAAGCTGAACAAATAGCTTGTCAATATTTAGAAAGAGTGGGTCTTCTTGATAAAAAAGATGAATATCCAAATAAATTATCAGGTGGGCAAAAACAAAGGGTTGCGATAGCAAGAAGTTTATGCATGAATCCACAAATCATGTTATTTGATGAACCTACAAGTGCTTTGGATCCAGAAATGGTTATTGAAGTTTTGGAAGTTATGCAGGAATTGGCTAATGAAGGAATGACAATGGTTGTTGTGACACACGAAATGGGATTTGCTAGAACGGTAGCAGATCGTGTTATCTTTTTAGAGGATGGCAAAATTGTTGAAGAAAATACGGCTGAAGAATTCTTTAGAAATCCTAAAACACAAAGAGCACAGGATTTCTTAAATAAGGTTATGCATTAATGAAACTTAATGAATTTAAAGTAGAAACATGGATGACAGATCATGAAAACGATTGTCAATATAATTTGACAGAAACATGTGTGTCATCCTTATCTTTATTAGAACTTCAACAATTTGTTCAAGAGGATATAGCGAAACAGATGATGTCTATGAAAATGGATTATGGTCCTATTGTTGGATCAACACGTTTAAAAAAAGCTATCTTATCACTCTATGAACAGGGTGGACTTGAAAATATAACTATAACTCATGGAGCTATTAATGCCAATGAACTGGTATTAATGAGCTTGCTAGAAAAAGGAGATCATGTTATTAGTTTATTTCCAACTTATCAGCAAATGTATGATTTTCCATTATCATTAGGTTGTGAGGTTTCTTTAATTCCTTTAAAAGAAGAAAATGACTGGTTACCAACAATTGAAGATTTTGAATCATGTATACAAGAACATACAAAAATGATATGCTTAAATTCACCTAATAATCCTACTGGAACAACAATACCTTTGTCATTAATGAAAGATATTATAAAATTAGCTCAAAAATATGATTGCTATATTTTATGTGATGAAATCTATCGTGGTGTAGATACTGAAAGCTTAGAATTATATCCTTCATTTAGTGATTATTATGATAAAGCAATAGTGACACAAAGTTTATCAAAAGTTTTCTCATTTGCTGGTTTAAGACTTGGTTGGATAAAAGGACCTCAGGAAGTCATTGATTTAGTAAACTATCGACGTGACTATCATATTATTAGTAGTGGTCCATTAGATGATTATCTGGCTTGTTTAGTATTAGAAAATAAAGATGTGATTTTAAAACGTAGTCGTGATATATGTCAAACAAATAAACTTATTCTTAAAAAATGGTTAGATCAAGAACCACTTGTTTCTTGTGTTATACCACGTCATGGAACAGTTTGTTTCTTACATTATCATTTGGATATACCATCAGCAGAGTTTTGTGAAAAACTTCAAAAAGAAACAGGTGTATTTTTTGTGCCAGGAAGTGCATTTGATATAGAATATCATTTACGTTTTGGCTTTACACAAGATGAAAAAGTGATAAAAGAAGGACTTATTACATTTTCTAAATGGTTAAGACAATTTGATCATCAGTCTATAGACATTCAGCTATAGACTTTTTTTGCGTCTATATACTAATTGATAGACAAAATAAGTTGAGAACATCAGTGTCGAAAATAAACCAATCAGCATGACAATTGCCACACTTTCTACATGAAAACGTGGAATTAAAATGATTAAACAAATTAATTCAATAATAACTTCAAATGTACTCATCATAAACATTTCTTTATTTTTGTTGAATGCTTGAAGTGTGGCACTTAAAGGTGTTTGTAAATAGAAGATTGTAAAGGGAATACACATGTATTGTAAACAACGATAACCTTTGGTTGTATTGTACATGATTTGAAGGCAGACATCGCCATAAAAATAAAATATAAGTGTAAAAGGAAGACTGATAAAAAAACAGATGACCAAACTATAAAAAACATGTTTTTTTAATGCTTCTAAACGATTATATGCAATATCTTTATTAAGAATAGGAATCAACAATCTTAAAACAACATTATTAAAGAAAGTAGGTGTAACCAGCAAAGAAATGACATAACCGTTAATAATCGCATATTGAAGGTGTATTTGATTTTCTCCTATATGAAGTTTTGTTAAAATAGAAACCAAAAGGATGGGTTCTAAAAAATTATAGCAGACATGAAGCAGTCTTGAACCTGTTAATGGTAAAGCAATATTCATCATATCTTTAAATATAAAATGTTTTTGAAAATAGGATATGGGATGATAATGCCAATTGATTTTCCTTTTTAAACGTAACATTAAAAAAAGAATAGAAGTGAGTTCACCAATACTCATAGCTAAAATAGCAATGCTGACTAAATACGTCATCGGTAAATAATGAAACTGTTGAATAACAATGTAGGTAAAAAGAATACGAGAAACTTCTTCAAATAATTGTGCAAGTGATAAGTTCCAAACATCTTCTCTTCCTAAATAGTAATTCTTAATAATACCACTTATACCAACTAATGGAATGAATGGAAGGATGCATAATAAAGGTAAATATGCATCACTTTGTTTTAGAAAATAGAGAGCGATTATTTTTGAAAAAAACAAAAGTCCACCCATAATCAATAAACATGTTGCTAAACAAATGCATAAAGCTGAAATAATAACTTTTTTATTGTTGTATTTGGGGTGTGAAATCAAGCGGAAAACAGCAGATGGAATGGAAAACTGAGCTAAGGTAATACATAAAGAAAGTGTCGGGATAACCAAAATATAAAGAGCCATTCCATTTTCGTCTAAAAGACGGGATAAAAGCATTCTGTTGAATAAAGAAAAGACTTTTGTGATGAGGGTACTGCTTGTTAATATGAGAAATGAATTAATCAATTTTCTTTTCATAAAATACTTCCTTTATTGTCGAATTTCCTTTATAATAAATATGTTAATTATTCAAAAAATATGTTAGGAAGTGCAGTCAATGGAAATCAATATTAAGAATAACTTGCCATTAGATATTCTTTTTTTAATTCGTATAAAAGCTAATGAATTTAAAAATGAAGGAATTCATGAAATTGATAGTTATGATATTAAAGACTATCTTTATTCTATAAAATGGAAAGATGTTGAAACAAAAGCAATGTGTGATGTTATTGATGATATTATGTCATTACGTTTCTCAGAAGTTTTTGATTATTTAAAAATGAAAGTCATTAAAGAAGCTTCAACCATGAATATAGATGATTTTAGTGATTTTATAGCTAAATAATAATAATGATTGATCCTCTAACCGTTTTGTTTTTGTTAGAGGTGTTTTTATTTGATATCATGCCAAACAGATTATTTGAAATATAAAAGATACGTATGTTATAATACACGTAATTGAAAAAGGATGAACTTTAAGGAGATAGATATATTTTATGAAATATAAAATTATTGAGCCACAACATTATCAACAGATTCAAAATCAATATCATATCAATTCTTTATTAGCAAAAGTGATTGAAAGTCGTCAATATGATGAAAACACTTTAAAAGATTTTATAAATCCACGTTTAATTTATCATGATTTTTCTTTGTTTGAAGAAGCTGATATGACATTGGAAAGAATTCATGAAGCTATTGAAAATCATGAAAAAATTTGTATTTATGGTGATTATGATTGTGATGGTATTTTAGCAACAACAATTCTTGTACAAGCTTTTTTAGAATTAGGTGTAGAAGTAGGGTATCATATTCCTAATCGTTTTGATGATGGTTATGGACTCAATGTTAAACGTGTAGAACAGATGGCACAAAAAGGTTATTCTCTCATTATTACGGTTGATAATGGAGTCAAAGCTTTCGAGGCGGTAGAAAGAGCTAATGAATTGGGTGTTGACGTTATTATTACTGATCATCATCAATTTGATAACGATTTACCTGATGCCTGTACTTTTATTCATACGAAATTATCTCCGGATTATCCATTTAAAGAAATTTCTGGTGGTTTTGTAGCATATAAATTAGCGAGTGCTTTATTAGGAAGACAGGATAAATATCTTTATTGCTTGGCTGCGATTACAACGGTTTCAGATATGATGCCATTATTGGATGAAAATCGTTCATTAGTGAAAAAAGCTTTAATATTCATGAAGGAAGAAAAATATCCTTCATTAGAGCTATTATTAGGAAATCAGCAGACATATTCAACGACAAGTATAGGTTTTGTGATTGCACCTAAAATTAATTCATTTGGACGTTTACCAGAGTTTTGTTCGCCTAATGTTTTAGTGAAATATTTTTTAAAGAATGCTCCTAGAGATTTTATGGTGAAAGTTTCTCAAATGGCGATTTCTTTAAATACCAAACGTCAAACAATGACAAATCAACAATATGAAATGGCTAAGGAAGGTATGGGAGATGATTTTCTATATTGGTCAAGTGATCAGGTTCATGAAGGATTGGTTGGCTTGATTGCAGGTAAATATACTCGAGAATATGAACGTCCAGGCTTTGTGATGGCATATGATGAGAAAAAGGGATTATATAAAGGAAGTGCCAGAAGTATTGAAGGTTTTTCTTTACATCAATTTTTTATGGAACATCAAGATCAGTTTGTTGCTTTTGGTGGACATTCTTTGGCGGGTGGATTTACTGTAGATGAAGCACATTATGATTCATGTTATCAATGTATTAAAGATGCATTAAAAGATCTTCATTTGCATCCAACAACAACAGTTCTTCATATTGATGAACAGGATATAGATATAAAAAATGTTGAATCTTTATCTTTATTGGAACCATTTGGTATGAGTAATGAAGAACCATTATATATGTTAAAGGATGTACCTGTATCACAAATACAACAATTAAGTCAGGGAAAACATTTAAAGATGCAAACTGACTTGAATCGTAGTCATGTGTCGATGTTGTATTTTCAACATGGAGATTTATATGGAAAACTTAAAAATATAAAAAAGATGAGTGTTATAGGAACATTACAAATTAATGAATATCGAAATCAGAAAAGTCTGAATTTTATTATTAAAGATATTGTATAATGACTTTATAAAAAGATAGAATTTTGATATAATAAACAAATAAGGAGGGCTTTTAAGCTATGGATTTAAAAAAGTATATTAAAGATATTCCTGATTTTCCAGAACCAGGTGTCTTGTTTAGAGATGTGACACCACTTTTAGCTGATAAAGATGCTTATCAAGAATCTATTCGCTTATTGAGTGATTTTGCAAAAGAGAAAAAAGTAGATCTTGTTGTAGGACCGGAAGCGAGAGGATTTCTATTTGGATGTCCAGTGGCTTTGGCATTGAATTGTGGTTTTGTTCCAGTTAGAAAGCCAGGGAAATTACCACGTGAAGTTGTAAGCCAGTCATATGATTTAGAATATGGATCAAATGAAATTCAAATGCACAGTGATAGTATTCAACCTGGACAGAATGTTTTAATTGTTGATGATTTATTAGCAACTGGTGGTACAGTTGATGCAGCTGTATCTTTAATTGAAAAAATGGGCGGAAACGTTGTAGGAATTGCTTTTTTGATTGAACTTGAAGCTTTGAAAGGTAGAGAACTTTTAAAAGATTATGACGTTTATTCAGTCTTGAAGTATTAAGAAGAGACGGTGTCTCTTTTTTAGCATAAAGCCAAAGTAAAGGAGGAAGGATATATGAAATATAAAGGAGCACATGATCAAGTTACTTTTGATGATGTATTAGAAAGCTGTTCAACTTACATCACGAAAAAAGAAAGTATAGATTTGATTCAAAAAGCTTATGATTTTATTATGGTCAAACATGAAGGACAAAAGCGCAAAAGTGGAGAACCATATACTATTCATCTGATTTGGGTTGCATATATTCTAACAACTTTACAGACAGGACCAACAACGATTGCAGCTGGGCTTTTACATGATGTCATGGAAGATTGTGATGTTTCGCATGATGAAATGGTTGAGCGTTTTGGTGAAGAAATTACAAGTTTAGTAGAAGGTGTAACCAAAATTAATAAAATGCCATTTAAAGATGAAGCAGATGTTTATGCTGAAAATCATCGTAAAATTTATATTGCTATGGCTAAAGATATTCGTGTTATTTTGATTAAGTTAGCAGATCGTTTACACAATATGCGCACATTGCAATATATGACACCTGAAAAACAACAACGTATTTCTAGAGAAACATTGGAAGTCTATGCGCCAATTGCACATCGTTTAGGTATTAATGATATTCGTATTGAATTAGAAGATTTATGCTTACATTATTTGGATCCTAAAGCTTATTTAGAAATTTCTGAATTATTAGAACAAAAACGTAGTGAGCGTAAAGAATCTGTTGAGAAGATGATGAAGTCAGTAGAAGAATTATTGGATGAAAATCATATTGAATATCGCATTAAAGGACGTGCAAAACATATTTATAGTATCTATAAAAAAATGGTTATCAAGCATAAACGTTTTGATGAATTATATGATTTAAATGCTTTACGTATTATTTTAAAAGATAAAATGAAATGTTATGAAGTTTTAGGTATTATTCATGATCATTATCGTCCATTACCTGGACGTTTTAAAGATTATATTGCGATGCCTAAACCAAATATGTATCAGTCTTTGCATACAGCGGTTATAGGAGAAGACGGGCATATTTTTGAAATTCAGATTCGTACAGAAGAAATGGATGAATTAGCTGAACGTGGAGTTGCTTCTCACTGGCGTTATAAAGAAGGAAAAGAATATTCATCTAAACAGGAACAAAAAGATATCGTTGATAAGTTACAATGGTTAGGTGATTTTATTACTTTAAGTGATGAAATCAAAGATGGTGATGCTAAGGAATATTATGATTCTTTAAAAAGAGATATTTTTGAAGCTAATGTTTATGTTATGACGCCTCAAGGTAAGATTGTAGAGTTACCAAACGGCTCAACACCTATTGATTTTGCTTATCGTATTCATACAGAAGTTGGACATCATGCTGTAGGAGCTATTGTCAATAATGTTATGGTTCCTATTAATACCAAATTAAAAACAGGTGATGTCTGTGAAATTAAAACAAATAAAAATTCTGGACCAAGTGAAGACTGGTTGAAATTTGTTCAGACAGCAGGAGCAAGAAATAAAATCAGACAGTATATTTCAAAGAAAGATGCTGAAACTCAAAAAGAAGCTATTGAGGAAGGAAAAAAATTATTAAAGGAAGAAATTCGTAAACGTAATTTGGATGAAAAGAAATTTATGGATCCTGATACGTATAAATCTTATTTTGGTTCTTTTGGTGCTCGTCATTTTGATGATTTAATGTTAGTCATTGGAAAGAAACAAGCAACTGCTTCTACATTGATTGATAAGGTTCTTCCAAGCAAAACTGGATTCTTTGATAATCTTTCAAAGATTTTAAAGAAGAATAATAATGCTTTAAAAAATCAAAAGAAAAGCAGTAGTTTAGGAATCAGTGTTAAAGGTGTTGATGGGCTGAAAATACAGTTATCTAAATGCTGTAATCCTATTCCTGGAGATGATATTGTTGGATATGTATCTAAGGGACAGGGAATCAAAGTACATCGTAGTGATTGCCCTAACTTAAAAGGTGTTGAAAAAGGACGTTTAATTGATGTGTATTGGGATTATACTAATATTATGCAAAAACGTTTTGAAGTTGATATTGATATTAGAGGTTTAGACCGTCCTAATTTATTAAATGATATTATTACTGTATTAGGACAGGTGAAAGTCAACATTTTAAATATTAATGCTGGAGTTGTAGATACAGAGGCGCAAATTCAATTAAAACTTTCGGTTGAAAATGCAGAACTTTTACAGTTGACTATTGACAATTTAAATAAAATTCAAGGTATTTATAATATTACAAGAGTGATTCATTAATATAGAAAAGAGGAGAAGAAAATGAAACAATATACTTATATGATGTTAAAGCCTGATGCTTTTGTTGATCATAAAAATCAAAGAGTTCTTGAAATATTAGCTCAACATCAATTACATGTTGAAAAATCACAAGTCGTGCAGGTAGATATAGATGTCATGAAGATTTTATTGGAACATTATCATCACGTTATTGACGAAAAGGGAAAGGATTTTAATTTTCCTGCAAGATTATTTAATACTTTCTATTTTGATGGTCCTCACTATATTATGCCTATGAAAGTGAGTTATGATGGTGATGATGATATTATTACGTATTCTCGAAAAATTGTTGGAAAGACAAATCCAATACAGGCAGATCCACAGAGTATTCGTGGAGAATTGAGTTGTGATAGCTATGAATTAGCTGATCAGGAATATCGTCTTGTGGATAATATTATTCATGCTTCATCTTCTCATGAAGATGCTCAAAAAGAGTTGATTATATGGGAGAAATTCATTCAATAACATTTTCATAATACGAAAATGAAAAGGCTTTCATTTTTATAAAAAGTGTGTTAAAATATAAGCGAAGAAAAGGAAAGAAACGAAAGGAGGTCTTAAAAATGATGGGAAGAAAAATAAAAGAAAAAACATTGTATTTAGGACTTAAATTCGTTGACAATCTTGATCTTCCAAAAGATTATAGATTGGAAAGAGATATTCTACCCCCTAACATACAATAGGCCTGGAAAAGATAGGCCATAAATATAAAAAAGTTCATGATATAATAAAGAGTGATCATGATGGGTGAATGAGAAAGTTTATCAATTTATAATAAATGAGTAAAAAAGGACATAATGATATCGCTTTATAGAAAATATGGAAACATTATTCATGAGATTATCAATATGAAATGAAGTCTTATTGAATATTTCAAATGATATGTATGGAAATAAAAAAGAGTTTTTAAGAAATAAAACAATAAGATAGAGTTGAGTAATGATAAGCAAATAGATAATTGAGTGTCATCATTATTTATAACATTTATATAAATAAATCACATTGAAGATAATATTTCTTCTTTAAAATAAAGGATAGAAATCAAGAAGTGAAAAACTTGATTTCTATCTTTTTTAATAGATCTAATAAATGATAATAGGAAATATAAATAATGTTATCTTAATTATGAAAAAGTGATATTCAAAAAGTTTATCAATAGTTAATTCAAAGGCAATTGGATATAAAAATAAAAAGAGATGGAACTCTTTATAAAGAAAAGAGTGATTGAACTTGATTTTTATAAGCGAATCTTTTATAATGATGTCAATCCGTTGAAGAAGATTAAATAGTCAAAATCTAATAGAGAGTCTGTGGTTGGTGGAAACAGATAGAGGAAGCTATGGGACACTTTGGAGGAAGTTATGAAAGTAACCGTGAGTCGCGTTAAGACAGAGAGGGCATACATTGTATGAACTAAGGTGGTACCGCGTTAATAACGTCCTTAGATAGGGCGTTTTTTTATTTTTAAAGGAGGATAGAGATATGGCCTATAAAGCACCAAGAGGAACAGTAGATATTTTACCTGCTCAATCTGGGAAATGGCAGGAATTAGAACAATTATTAAGAACAATTTGTGCAAATTATAATGTAAAAGAAATAAGAACACCTATTTTTGAACATACAGAATTATTCAATCGTGCGGTTGGTGATACAACAGATGTTGTATCTAAGGAAATGTATACTTTTGAAGATAGAAAAGGTCGTTCTATGACGTTAAGACCAGAAGGAACAGCTGGTATTGCGAGAGCTTATGTAGAAAATAAACTTTATGGAATGCCTGAAAAATTACAGAAAGTTTATTATATGGGTCCAATGTTCAGATATGAAAGACCACAAAACGGTAGACAAAGACAATTTCATCAATTTGGTGTAGAGATGTTAGGAGTTGAATCACCATATGTTGATGTAGAGTGTATGTTGATGGCTGTGACAGTTGTGAAAGCTTTAGGATTAAAAAATATTCAATTACACATCAATACTTTAGGTGATCAGGAATCTCGTGATGCTTATCGTGAAGCTTTACAAAATCATTTTCAACCTGTCTTAAATGAGTTATGCCATGATTGTCAGGTACGTTATGAAAAAAATCCATTACGTATCTTAGATTGTAAGGTTGATAAAAATCATCCTATGATGAAAACAGCACCAAAAACAATTGATTATTTGACTGATAATGCAAAAGCGCATTTTGAAAAAGTTTGTGCTTTATTAGATGATTTAGAAATTGATTACGTTGTTGATCCTAATTTAGTAAGAGGATTAGATTATTATTCACATACAGTTTTTGAAATTATTTCTGATGATCCAAAATTAGGAGCTGGTTCAACAGTTGGTGGAGGAGGTCGCTATAATGGCCTTGTAGAAGAATTAGGGGGACCACAAACACCTGGTGTTGGCTTCGCTTTTGGAATGGAAAGATTAATGATTGCTTTAGGTGATGATAATGAAGATGAAGAAAGTTTAGATGTCTATATCATGCCTTTAGGTAGCGAAGCTAAAGATTTAGCTATGCAGATTATGACAATGCTTCGTGCTAATGGATTTACTTGTGATATGGATCAATGTGATCGTGGGTTAAAAGGCCAATTTAAATCTGCTGATCGTTTCCACGCTCATTTTTCAATGATTATTGGAGATGAAGAAGTTCAAAAAGAAGTCGTGAATATGAAATGTAATCATACAAAAGAACAAGTGGAAGTTCCATTAGAAAATATTGTAGAATTTATTGAAAATCATTATGAAGGAGATCATGATCATGAATAGAACACATAACAATGGGGAATTAAGAATTGAAAATGTTGGTCAACAAGTCGAATTGATTGGTTGGGTTGCCAAGAAAAGGAATTTAGGAGCTTTGGTTTTTGTTGATTTAAGAGATCGTTATGGAATTACTCAGGTGATTTTTGATGAATCTTTTGAAGAAAGATTAAAAGAAGTGAAAAATGAATATATTTTATCTGTTCAAGGTACAGTGATTGAAAGATCTTCTAAAAATCCAAAGATTCCTACAGGTGATATTGAAATTCAGGCAAGTGCTTTTGCAATTATTAACACTGCAAAATTAACACCTATGATTGTGGCTGATGAAACAGATGCTTTAGAAGAAACAAGAATGCAATATCGTTATTTGGATTTAAGACGTCCTGTGATGCAAAAAAATATAATGACAAGACATCAAATCACAAGAAGTATTAGAGAATATTTAGATCATTTAGATTTTATAGATATTGAAACACCTTATTTAAACCGTTCTACACCAGAAGGTGCAAGAGATTTCTTAGTGCCTTCACGTGTTCATAAAGGATCTTTCTATGCTTTACCACAGTCACCTCAATTGTTTAAACAATTATTAATGGTATCTGGATTTGAAAGATATTACCAGATTGCACGTTGTTTTAGAGATGAAGATTTACGTGCTGATCGTCAAATTGAATTTACACAAGTCGATGTTGAAATGAGCTTTATGTCAACTGATCAGATTCTAGAAATTGGAGAAGGTATGATCAAAAAATTAATGAAAGATGTTAAAGGTATTGATATTGAATTGCCTTTAAGACGTTTGACTTGGCATGAAGCTATGGAAAGATATGGAATTGACAAACCTGATACACGCTTTGGATTAGAGCTTGTGAACTTGAATGATGTTGTCAGTGATGTGGATTTTGCAGTTTTTAAAAATGCTTTGGAAGCTGGCGGACATGTGAAAGGAATCAATGTTGTTGGTGAAGCAGCCAATTTTTCTCGTAAAAAAATTGATCAATTAACTGAACTTGCGAAAACTTATAAAGCTAAAGGTTTAGCATGGTTAAAAGTGACAGATGATGGCGTACAGGGACCAATTGCTAAATTCTTTACTGAAGAACAATTAGAAAAATTATTATCAGCTATGAATGCGCATAGTCAGGATTTATTGTTATTTGTTGGAGATGTTAAATATGAAGTTGTTTGTGATTCTTTAGCTGCTATTCGTAACTATTTAGGAAAAGAATTAAAATTATATGATCCTAATACTTTTGATTTCTTATGGGTTGTTGATTTCCCAATGTTTGAATATGATGATGAAACACAAAGATATTATGCAAAACATCATCCATTCACAAAACCAAAAGATGAAGATTTAGATAAATTAGAAACTGATCCAGAACATTGCTTAGCTGATGCTTATGACATTGTTTTAAATGGTTATGAATTAGGTGGTGGATCACAAAGAATTTATGATCAAAATGTTCAAGAAAGAGCATTTAAAGCTTTAGGATTCACTCAAGAACAAATTGACGCACAATTTGGATGGTTTGTAGAAGGATTACAATATGGAACACCACCACATGGAGGATTTGCTTTAGGGTTAGATAGAATTGCCATGTTACTTTGTGGTTGTGATTCTTTAAGAGATGTCATTGCCTTTCCTAAAAATACAAGTGCAACTTGTCCAATGTCAAAAGCACCGACACCAGTGGCAGATGCACAATTAGGAGAGTTAGGAATCGGGGTGAAAGAATATGAATCAGACAAGAGTGAATAATGTTTTAAATGAAATGAGTCAAAGAGGAATGGATCATTTGATTATCAGTGATCCTAGCTCTATCAATTATTTGATTGGTTATGATAATCATCCAGGAGAAAGAATGTATGCATTGGTTTTATCATTAGATGGAAATCATACATTGTTCTTAAATCATTTGTTTTATTTAGATCAACAATTAGATTTAAATATTATCTGGTATGATGATACAGAAGATGGACCAGCTAAGATTGCTGAAGTTTTAAAAGATGCTCATTGTGTAGGTGTAGATAAAAACTGGGAAGCTAGATTCTTAATGAGGGTTATGGAACTGGCTAACGAAGAATGTTGTTTTGAACTAGGTTCAATCTGTGTTGATTATGTCCGTATGCATAAAGATGAAGAAGAAATTGAACTTATGCGTAAAGCGAGTCAATTAAATGATCAGGCTATTGATCAGGTGATTCAGTTATGTGCCAAAGGGACATTGACGGAAAAAGAAGTTGGACAACAGCTGAATGGTATTTTTCAATCATTAGGATGCAGTGGGAATTCTTTTGATCCAATTGTTGGCTATGGACCTAACGGGGCAGATGGACATCATGGTTGCGATGATTCAAAGTTAAAACCAGGTGACAGCATTGTCATTGATATGGGTGGTATTTATCAAGGATATTGCAGTGATATGACAAGAACTGTTTTCTATAAAGAAGTATCTGATAAACAAAGAGAAGTTTATGAATTGGTTAAAAAAGCCAATGAAGCAGCTGAAGCTATGATCAAACCAGGTGTAAAACTATGTGACATTGATAAAACAGCAAGAGATATTATCAGTGAAGCAGGTTATGGACCAAACTTTAATCATCGTTTAGGTCATTTTATTGGTAGAGATGTTCATGAATACGGTGATGTGTCTGCTGCTTTTGATATGGAAGTAGAACCAGGAATGATTTTTTCAATTGAACCAGGTATTTATATTCAAGGTGAATTCGGTGTCAGAATTGAAGATTTGGTTTTAGTTACTGAAGATGGTTGTGAAGTTTTAAATCACTATTCAAAAGATTTAATGATTATTGGTTAGGGTGAAAGCTCTAACCTTTTTGTTTGCTAATTATTTCAATAAATTTGATAATAATGTAAGCCATATTGAAAAATGTATCTATATGCAATAAAGTGTTTTTATAACGGAAAGGGGAAAACATATGGCAAAAATTATAAAATTATTTTCAATCATTTTTACCGTTTTGTTGATGACTTTATCTATCACAACGGGAAATGTTTTTGCTAGTTCATCTATTCAAGATGGATTGGAAATCAGTACATCAACTGACAAAGAATCTTATCAAAAAGATGAAAAAGCAACGACTACGATCTTTATAAAAAATACCAATGGTTATAATATGGAAGATATAGAAGTAACCATATCATTACCAAAGGAACTTTCTTCTAAAGATCAACAATCTTTTGATATTCCATTACTAAAAGCCGGTGAAAGTAAGGAATATAAAATGACTATCGAAAAAGATCAAGTGAAAGTAACTGTAACTCCCGATCAAGATAAACCAACATCAAACATTGATAAAACTTTACAGAGTGAAGATGTGAAAGTTGATGTTAAAACAGATGATAGTACTCCAATTATTGGTTGGATTGTCTTAGTAAGTGTTAGTGGTTTAGCTATTGTTTTATTAAAAAAACATCATAAAGGAAAACAACTCATGATTCTAGCATTGATTTCTACTATGACATTAAGCGTATTGACAATGGGAAATGCTCATGCAGAAAGTTCAATGTTAGAAAAGAAAATGTCTTTAACTCAAAAATTAGTTTTTGATAATCAAAGTTACAACATAGATATAGATATTACATATTTTATTCCAAATGGTGAAGTTGTAACCAAAGGCGAAGTGACAAGAGAAGAATGGGTAACAAAACTTGTTGATTTGTTTGATTATAAAACGAATCTTACAACTTATAGTTTTGCAGATTATAAAGATGCAAAGAATCCAGATAAGATAGAAACAGCTATTCAATATTCTATTGTTGATATAGAAGATAATGAATCATTTAAACCGAATGAATATGCAACAAGAGAGTTTGTTGCTTATACAGCAGTAAATGCATTAAGAATTTCTAATACTTCAAGTGGATTATTAGATTGTAACGATAAGGATAGTTTACAATATCCAAATGAAGATTATTTAGCTATTCAAAATGGTATGTTAAATCTTATCAATAATCAATTTAAACCAAATCAATATGTTTCAGATAATGAAGTTAATCAAGTTGTTAAGGTTGTAAAAGAAATCATTGATTCAACAAAAATTGATGAAACAAATAAAGATTATATTGATTATCAAGATGATGTTAAAGTCATTGAAGATACTTTTGAGCAAATATCAAATAATACTATTTTGTTAGATGATGACAATTACATTCAAAAAGGTGATTTAGTTGTTGTTAATGGTGATAAAGCAGGTGGAATCGCCATGAAAGTAGAAAATGTTAAAGAACAAGGTAATCAATTACAGATTCAATATAGTCAACCATCGCTAGAAGATATACTTGAAAGCCTTCATGTAGAGGGAATTGCTGATAATTCAAATGCAACATTTACACCAGCAGATGGAGTTGTCGTTGAAAATCAACCAAGTACACGAAGTCGAGCTAAATATGATAGTATACCATTAGACAAAGAATTGAAACTAAAAGCAGATATGAGTGATTTAAATGCAAGTATATCTTTAAACTTAAATGAAATACTATACCGCTTTGATGTAGATTATAGTTTATTTGGTGGTTTACAAGTTCATGATGCATATTTAGCATTAGATACAGATATCAATGCTAATATCACTTATCAAGGCAGTGAAAATCTTATCGAAAGAGAAGAAACTGAAAAAGTAGAAAAGAAAATTGGAGATATTAATGTTCCATTACAATTTGGATTTAATGCAAGTTTTGAAATATATGCAGTAGCTACAATTGATGGAAAAATTGAAATCAATGTAACTTTAGCCAATACAATTGGATTCCAATATATTAACAATAACTTTAGAACAATAGCAGAATCAAAACAAGATTTAGCACAAATGGAAATCAGTGCCTCTGCACGTTTTGGTATTCAACCAGAAGCAGGTGTAGAATGGTTAGGATTTGATATTGCTAATGTTAATGGAAATATTGGTATAGGAGCAGATGGAAATGTAAAAAATCAACTAGTTAGTCCTTATCAATTTTGTATAGACGCAAAAGTTTATTTATATGCAACAGTAGGAGTTGAACTTATACCAGATGTTACAGATAAATTAAAAATAAAACAAGATATATTTACATCGTCAAGATCACCATTTAAATTTAATGCTCATTTTGAAGAAACAGGTAGAGTAGATAAATGTACAAGAGATGGTGAACAAGAAAATCAATCTATTGTCGTAAATAAAGGTGAAACGGTTCGTATTTATTCTAACGCCCCATCAAATGATGACACTATTTTTTATACAATACTAAATAGTAAGGAAGGAACAATTATTGATTACGCTTATTATCAATATAATGAAAATATTGATAATAGTGGTGATTGTAAAGCAGATCTTCCTATTAATAAAAGCTTTGAAGTAAGACTAAGAGGAAAAGAATACATGGATATTTCTGTTGTAGAAGGTCAGTTATTTATTGATGAGAAGAAATTAGATAAGCAAATTTCTATAGAAAAAATAAAAACTCCTGCACTTGCAAAATTTATATTGCATGAAGGTGAAACCATGACATTTAAACAAAAAGAAAATGTAGACTTTGAAAATTTGTTTTTATCTGTGTTTGTTAATGTTCATGAAAATAGTAGTGCTTATGTATCACGAATTGATTATGATTTAATAGACGGTGAATTTGAGGAATCAACTAATAATTGGATATTAGATGATAGTGAATTATATTTTGGTTTCTATTTATCATTTTCAAAAGGAAGTCATGAAACAACTGTTGTTACAAAATGTACAAGTGGAACAATTACCGTATATTTGAGAAGTGAAAATATGGGTGAGGTAGAAATTTCAAGATAAAAATATAAAACAGATAATCTTCTAATCAAGGAGATTGTCTGTTTTTAATGTTATGTTGATTTGTAATGTTTGATTATGAGATTGAATATCCATCATACCATGATATTTATTGAGAACTTGTTGAACGATTTCTAAACCTAATCCATGTTCTTGCTTATTCTTTTTAGTTGTTAGAAAATGTGATGATGATTGTTGATAATGATTAGATATTTGAATGATCAGATAGTCATTATAACAATGAGAATGAATTTCAATGAATCTTTTTTCTTTATCTAATAAGAGTGATGCTTCAATAGCGTTATCTAATAAATTGGTATATAAAGAAATGAGATCAATCGGTTCAATGGATAACTGTTGAGGAACATAAACGTGGATATGGAAGGGAATATCATATTCTCTTGCAATAATAGATTTATTGTACAATATGGCATCAATGATTTGATTTTCACAATAATGATTTTGATAGAGATTAGTATGATGGTGCATGAGTTTTTCAGCAAAACTTCTCATTTCTTTTGGAGGAATGGTTTCTAAGGATTGATTTTGGAGTTGTTGAAAAATATCTTGGGATATTTTTTTCATGAAACGGTGATTTTCTTTTTGGATGGATTCATGTTCACGTTGGATTTGAAATTGTTTTTCATAAAGGATTTTTTGAGCATCCATTAAAGCTGTTTCTTGGATATATGTATATATTTTAAGATAGATATAAAAGGAAACAACATTGAAAAAGATAATCATGATAAAAAGAAATACGGAATAGGTTGATTGTAAGAGTAAAGAAAGCATCATAATGATAATCAGACATTCATTAAAGATAAAGAAAGGAATAATGTATTTTTTATTTTTGTATATTTTCATATGAATCATCCTTTTTATAAAGCCTTTGATAAGTTTCAATATAATTGATAATATCATGGCGTAATCGCTGATATTCTAATTGTTGTTGATGTTTGGTTGTTTCAAAACATTGTTTTTGGTATTCATCTAAAAGGCTTTGAATGAGCCATTTATTTTTGAGTTCAATATATATCTTTTGAAGCTTGATGATAGATAGAACAAAAAGAATCAACATGATAATAAAAGAAATGAAAATAATCATATTAATTTGTGACAGCGTAAGAGAGATATATTTAATATAATGCATATTCATAAAAATACATGTAAAGACAGAAAATAAAATAAGTAAAGAAATAATCAGTAAGTATGAAAAATGCTCTGTTAAAAGATTGTGAATCTTTTTGTGATAAAAGATAAGAAATATTTTAATTTCAATAAAGAAAAATAAGTTTTGCATAGTAAAAGCGAGGGACCATGAGGACAATGAAAGATTGGAATCAATGAATATAGGAGCTATCAATGCTTCTCCAATGATGGATAAAATAAAGTTATAGATATAGATCATTAATAGACGTTTTAATGGTTTATGATATATGATATAACAAGTAGAAATAAAGATGATTAATGAAACAATGTTTTTATAAATGAAATTTAAATAGAATAGATTAGACGAAATCAAAGACCCAATAATTGTCATACAAATAATAAGCATGATATGCATAGAATTGAGTTTTTTAGGAAAAATATGATGAACAAGATAAAAATAAAGCAACCAGTTAAGAGCATAAGAACATGTACGAAGAATATCAAGTGAACTCATATTAAAGCTGTTGCATTAAAAAGAGATGAAATTGTTGTTTTAGATGTTCTTGATATGCTCGACTGATTGGAATGGATTGTTGATTTTGGAGAATAATATGTATTCTTTTTAATTCTTTGACATATTGAGCATTGATAATGTAGCTATTATGCGTACGAATAAAAGGGAGTGTCAATTGTTGTAATAGGTCTTTGATTTTCAATGATGTTTTGATGACTTCATAAGGTGTATGGATATAAGAATAACGCTGAATTCTTTCGATATAAAGAATATCTTTTAATAAAATACATGTTGTACCATCTTTTAAATCAATCACAAGCACACGTTTTTCATTTTGAATATTTTGCATAGCTTTTAAAATAGCCATTGGTAATCTTTGGGTAGCTTCTGGTTTATAAACAAAATAACAATGTTTTGTATCATAAACAAGGGTTGCTTTTTCAAGATAACTACTCACAAAAATAATTTGAAAATGGCGTTGTAATTGATTGAGCTGTTTCGCCAGTTCAATACCATCATTTTGTCCTAATAAAATATCCATGATGATAATGGCATCATCATCAAATTGCTGGATTTGTGATTGAAATGCTTGAATATTATGAAAAGTTTGAATACGAAAAGAATAGGACATATCTTGAATGATATTTTTTATGTATTGGATATGTTCATTCATATCATCTACAATAATTATACTTTGCATAGTGATCACTCCTCATGTTTTTATTATAACACAATCAAAAAGGGGCTGTAACGAAATAAATATTCGTAAGGTCACCTAAAAAAGAAAACGA
>ERZ1643246.393-NODE-393-length-57440-cov-28.927472_pt1 | contig 57440 bp, 49 predicted proteins | sample MGYA00579265_ERZ1643246 | MGnify/ENA primary metagenome ERZ1643246 (study PRJEB29033, sample SAMEA4952261) | chicken gut metagenome | biome: Broiler Chicken; feature: Gastrointestinal Tract; material: Caecum | place: Ireland | collected 2018 | study: Broiler... | reverse complement strand
AACAATTATTGGACAAGTGATAAACATCGTAAAATATATACAATAAATATATATTTTATTTTAAGCTTTTTAAAATATTGTAAAAAACAAAAAAAGAGGAGGTCAAAAATGATAGACTTAAAACAAACACAAAAAGAAATATATGAAAATAAAGTAAAAAAAGGATTCAATGTAACAGATATAAACAAAGAATTCTGCTTAGCATATGGAGAAATGGCAGAAGCATATGATGCGTGGAGAAAAAAGAAAGATGATTTAGGAGAAGAACTAGCAGATGTTGCAATATATTTGCTTGGAATATCAGAAATATTAAACATAGACTTAGAAGAAGAAATATCAAAAAAGATTATAAAAAACAAGCATAGAGAATATAAGATTATTGATGGAGTAAATACTAGAGTAAAAGAATACAATGACAAGGATACATCTATAAATAATCCAAGTCAATTAAAAACTGTAGATGATGAAGAAAAAAGATAAGTATATATTAAAAAAAATCCAAAGGATTAACATATTTGTCATCAATTCTAAAGCCCAAATGTAAATGACAACCAGTAGTAGCGCCATTAGTAGGATTACCATTCTCATCTTTATATTGATTACCAGGAACACCATAAACATTTTTAGGACCAACAAAACCGATAACTTGTCCTTGTTTTACCAAATCACCTTTAGAAACAATATAATTAGGGTCAACATGACAATAAGTAACCTTAAAATTATCAAAAGATAAAGTAATAGTATATCCACCTGAGCCCAAGAAATTACAAAAAGTTATTTGACCATCAGCAATAGCGATTAACTTAGTACCTTGAGGAGCGGGAATATCACAACCATAATGAAAACTTGAAGCACCAGCAGTAGGTGCTTTTCTTTTTCCAAAAGGAGAACTAATTCTAGTATAGCCAGGAATGGGCCAAACAAAACCATTAGGATTAATAGATATAATTTCACCAGTACTATTTGAGTATAAATTCTCTCCTGAAACTGGAATAAAGAATACAGAAATAAATAAAATTAAAAAAATCACAATAAGAATTAAAAATTTAAAGAACTTAAAAATAAAATCACCTCATATAATTATATAGTTATTTAAATATAACATGAAACTTGCTGAAAATCAATCATAAAATATCGACAATAATCGACAACCAAAAAAATACAAAAAACTCTTGTACTTTTTGTAAAAAATAGATATAATGGAAACATTAAAGGAGGTTATAAAATGACGTTCATAGAACAAATAAAAGAAAGGGCAAGAAAAGACATTAAAACTATAGTACTTCCAGAGGCGACAGATATTAGAATCCTAAAAGCGACAGAAAAAGTATTAAAAGAGAAGTACGCAAAAATAATATTAGTAGGAAATGAAGAAGAGATACAAAAACAGGCAAAAACTAATAACATAAGTATTGAAGGTGCAAAAATTGTTGACCCTAAAAACTCTAACTTATATGATAAATATGTTGATTTACTATATAATTTGAGAAAAGAAAAAGGGATGACAATTGAGAAAGCTAAAGAATTAGTTTTGAATCCAGTATATTTTGGAATGCTAATGCTAAAAGATGAAGAAGCAAAAGTTGATGGATTAGTATCAGGAGCCATACATTCTACATCAGATACATTAAGACCAGCATTACAAATATTAAAAACAGCACCAAATACTAAATTAGTTTCTGCTTTTTTCGTTATGGTAGTACCTGATTGCAAATATGGAAAAGATGGGGTATTCATTTTTGCAGATAGTGGACTAAATGAAAATCCAAATCCAGACCAACTATCAGAAATTGCAATTTCTTCAGCAAAAAGTTTCAAACAATTAATAGGAAAAGAACCAAAAGTAGCAATGCTTTCATATTCTACATATGGAAGTGCACATTCTGAACTAACAGAAAAAATGATAGAGGCTACAAAAATAACTAAAGAAAAAGCACCAGACCTATTAGTAGATGGAGAATTGCAATTAGATGCAGCAATAATACCTGAAATAGCTGAATCAAAAGCAAAAGGAAGTCCATTAAAAGGAGAAGCAAACATATTAATCTTTCCAAATTTGGATGCAGGAAATATAGGATATAAATTAGTGCAAAGACTTGGAAAAGCAGAAGCATATGGACCTTTATGTCAAGGAATTGCAAAACCTGTAAATGACTTATCAAGAGGATGTAATAGTGATGACGTAGCAGGAGTTATTGCAATAACAGCAGTTCAAGCTCAAAAATAGTTTTTAACCATTACCAAAGATTAATAATAAAATAATTTAATAGCTATGTATATAGCAAAAGGAGGAAATATGAAGATTTTAGTACTTAACACAGGAAGTTCATCATTAAAATATCAAGTAATTGATATGGAAAAAGAGGAAACATTAGCAAAAGGAAATTTTGAGAGAATTGGTCAAGTAAATTCTTTTTTAACACATAAGGTAAATGGAGAAAAACACAAATTTGAGCATTATGCAAAAAATCACGAGCAAGCAATAGAATTTGTTATAAGTAGATTAATAAATCCACATTATGGAGTATTAAAAGACTTATCAGAATTAGCAGCAATAGGACATAGAGTTGTACATGGAGGAGAGAAATTCTCAGAGCCAACACTAATAACAGACGAAGTAATAGAAGCAATAGAAGACTGCAGTGATTTAGCACCATTACATAATCCAGCAGCAGTATTAGGAATAAAAGCATGTAGAACAATTATGCCAGACATAAAGATGGTAGCAGTATTTGACACATCTTTCCATCAAACAATACCACAAGAAAGATATATATATCCAATACCATATGAATATTATAAAAAATATGGAATAAGAAAATATGGATTTCACGGAACATCACACCAATATGTAGCTGAAAGAGTAGCAAAATTAATGAATAAGGACATTAAAGATTTAAAAATAGTAAATTGCCATTTAGGTCAGGGGGCAAGTGTTTGTGCAATCCAAGGAGGAAAATCAGTAGAAACAAGTATGGGACTTACACCACTTGGAGGAATACCAATGGGAACAAGAAGTGGAGATTTAGACCCATCTGTTGTAACATACTTAATGAAAAAAGAAGATTTAACACCAGACGAAATGGAATACATACTAAATAAACAATCAGGAGTATATGGAGTTTCAGGAGTCTCAGTTGACTTTAGAGATATAGAAGCAGATGCAGCAGCTGGAGGACATCATGCAAAACTAGCATTAGACAATTACCATTATTTAGTAGCATGCTATGTAGCAAGATGTGTTGTAGCAATGAATGGAATAGATGTATTAACATTCACAGCAGGAGTAGGAGAAAGAGGTCAAGATTCAAGAGAAGCAATCTGCGATTATTTAGAATACTTTGGGGTAAAAATAGACAAAGAATTCAATCAAACAATAAAAGGAGACGAAGCAGAAATATCAGCTAAAAATGCAAAAGTAAGAACATTTGTAATACCAACAGATGAAGAATTAATGATAGCAAGACAAACAAAGAAAATTGTAGAAGAGATTTAGGGACGGTCCTAAAAATCCCTCCTAGGAGGGAAATGGGGGACGGACCTTAAAATCCCTCTTTCATATATAATATAATTTGAAATTTAATTTTAACTTGGAAGGAGAAAATATAAAAATGAAAATACTAGTTTTAAACTGTGGGAGTTCATCACTAAAATATCAATTAATAAACATGGAAACAGAAGAAGTATTAGCTTCTGGAAAATATGAAAGAATAGGAGAAAAAGAAGCATTTATAACACATAAAGTAAATGGACAAAAAATAAAAATAGAAAATCCAGCATATAACCATACAGAGGCAATAGAATTTACATTAAAACAATTAACAAATCCAGAATATAAAGTAATAGATAGCTTAGACGAAATAAATGCAATAGGACATAGATTAGTACATGGAGGAGAGAAAATATCTGAATCAGTTGTTATAGACGATAAAGTAATAGAAGTATTAAAAGAATATACAGATTTAGCACCATTACATAACCCAGCATGTATATTAGGAATAGAAGCATGTAAAGAAGTAATGCCAGATAAACCTATGGTAGGAGTTTTCGATACAGCATTCCATGCAAGTATACCAAAAGAAAAATATATTTATCCAATACCATATGAATATTATAAAAAATATGGAGTAAGAAAATATGGATTCCATGGAACATCACATATGTTTGTATCAAAAAGATTAGCTGAAATAGAAAATATATCATTAGAAGGAACAAAAATTGTTACATGTCATTTAGGACAAGGTTCTAGTATATGTGCTATTAAAGATGGAAAATCAATAGATACAAGCATGGGATTAACACCGCTTGGAGGAATACCAATGGTAACAAGATGTGGAGATTTAGATCCATCTGTTATAACATATTTAATGAAAAAAGAAAATTTAACACCAAGTGAAATGGAAGATATATTAAACAAAAAGTCAGGGTTAACAGGAATTTCAGGATTAGCTCCAGACTTTAGAGAAATTGAAGATGCATCAAATGCAGATAATGAAAAAGCTAAAATTGCAGTTGATGAATTCGACTATGCAATTGCATCATATATAGCAAAATATGCAGTAGCAATGAATGGAATAGACTATATTATATTTACTGGAGGAGTAGGAGAAAACCAAATAAATATAAGAAAAGGTATTTGCGAAAAATTAGAGTTTATGGGAGTAAAATTAGATTTGGATGCTAATAATATGAGAGGAGAAGAAAAAGTAATTTCTAGCCAAGATTCTAAAATAAAAGTATATGTAATACCAACAAACGAAGAACTAATGATAGCAAAAGAAACAGAAAGATTGATAAATGAATAAAAAGGAGGATTTTTTATGGCAAAAATATTAGAAGATATATCAAGAACATTTAATGAATTTTTATTATTACCAAACTTAACAGATGAAAGATGTATACCAAGTAAAGTATCACTTAGAACACCACTAGTAAAATTCAAAAAAGGAGAAGAAGCAAAATATTATGCAAATGTACCAATGGTATCTGCAATAATGCAATCAGTATCTGGAGAAGAGATGGGAATTGCGCTTGCAAGAGAAGGTGGAGTAGCATTTATATATGGATCTCAATCAATAGAATCACAAGCAAATATGGTAAGACATGTAAAAAAACATAAAGCAGGATTTATTATAAGTGACTCAAATGTAAAATCAGGAACACCATTAAAAGATGTAATAGAATTAGTAAAAGAAACAGGACATTCTACTGTAATGATTACAGAAGATGGAACAGCAAACGGAAAATTCATAGGATTAGTAACAGACAAAGACTATCGTATATCAAGAGATGATATGGATGCACCAATTGACAATTTTATGACATCAAAAGAAAAAGCAGTATGGGCAAAAGAAGGAATAACACTATCTGAAGCAAATGATGTTATATGGGAAAATAAAATTGCATGTTTACCAATATTAACAGAAGAAGGCAATCTTAAATACTTAGTATTTAGAAAAGATTATGAAGAAAGAAAAAATAATCCAAATTCTTTATTAGATGAAAATAAAAGATATATTGTAGGAGCAGGAATCAATACAAGAGATTACGAAGAAAGAATTCCAGCATTAGTAGAAGCTGGAGTTGACCTAATATGTATGGATTCATCTGATGGATATTCAGTATGGCAAAAAAATACAATTGATTATGTAAGAGAAAAATATGGAGATACTGTTAAAATTGGAGCTGGAAACGTAGTTGATAAAGAAGGATTTAGATATTTAGCTGAAGCAGGAGCAGACTTCATAAAAGTTGGAGTAGGTGGAGGATCTATCTGCATAACAAGAGAAACAAAAGGAATTGGTAGAGGACAAGCATCAGCTTTAATAGATGTAGTAGCTGCTCGTGACGAATATTTCAAAGAAACAGGTGTATATATACCAGTATGCTCAGATGGAGGAATAGTACATGATCATCATATAACAATTGCATTAGCTTTAGGAGCAGACTTTGTAATGATGGGTAGATATTTTGCTAGATTTGATGAAAGCCCAACAAGATTAGTAAAAAGAGGAAATGGCTATGTAAAAGAATATTGGGGAGAAGGCTCAAATAGAGCAAGAAACTGGCAAAGATATGATATGGGAGGAGATAAAAAACTTTCATTTGAAGAAGGTGTTGACTCATATATTCCCTATGCAGGAAAGTTAAAAGATAATTTAGAAATAACAGTAGCTAAAATAAAATCAACAATGTGCAATTGTGGAAGTGTTACAATACCAGAGTTCCATGAAAAAGCTAGACTAACATTAGTATCAGATGTCAGCATTTCAGAGGGAAGTGCACATGATGTTATACTAAAAGAAGTAGATAATCAATATAAATAATAAAATTATTAATATTAGGTGAGCTCCCTTATATATTAAAAAGAAATGACGCGCAGTTTGGGAGGATGCCAATTCATGTAGACCAGTCCAGCGCAACTGCTCATATTATGAATGTATTACCAATTACCTTATATGATATGTCCGACCAGTAAGGAATGGATTTTTAATATATAAAGGAGCTCGCCTATATTATATAATCATATAAGGAGAATAATAATGGAAGCAAAAGTTGATATAGTGCTTGCAACATATAAAACAAACATAGAATATTTAAAAAAACAAATAGATAGTATACTAAATCAAACTTTTGAAAATATAAAATTAATCATAAGTGATGACAATTCAAATGAACCAAAATTAAAAGAAACATTAGAAGAATACGCTAAAAAAGATAAAAGAATAGAATTATATTTTCAAGAAAAAAATTTAGGATACATTAAAAACTTTGAATTCTTATTAAAAAAATCAACAGCTGAATACATAATGTTTAGTGATCATGATGATATTTGGTATCCTAATAAGGTAGAAGAAAGCTTGAAAGAAATAGAGCTAACAGGAACAGATTTAGTATATGTAAATAGTAAACAAATAGACGGGAATGGAAAAGTAATGCATAAAGACTATTTTAAATATAAAAATATGCCATTAATATCAGGAAAAAGCAAATTAGCAATATCTAGATGTATAGGAATAGGATGTTCCCAAATATTTACAAAGGACGTAAAAGAAGCGATGTTGCCTTTTACAGAAAATGTTATGGCACATGATTGGCTTGCAGCCTTTATTGCCAACGAAAACAGGGGAATAGCATATATAGATACACCACTATTTGATTATAGATTACACGAAAAAAATGTATTTGGAGGAAGAAATTTAGCACAAAACACTTCTAGATGGAAAGAAAAAAATGGAAAAACATATAAAAGCTATTTAAAATATAGAAAAGAAGATGTAATAGATAAAGCATATTTGAATGGAGCTAAAATGTGCTTAGACTATTGCAAAATAGAAAAAAATAAAAAATTTTTAAATGATATTATAAAATATTATGAGAATTTAGAAAAATCAAAATACATAAATTTTCACATTATAAAATACTTTAAATTTCTAGGTGGTAGAAATCTAGCCAAAAAGGAAATAAAAGAATTAGTAATTTTTCATTTACCAATCTTAGGATACTTAGTATTTAGAAATTAAAAAAAAGTGTAACCAAATAAATTCTAAATGGTAATAAATAATAGGAGGTGTTTTTTAAAATGAAAACAAAAGCAAAAATTATAGTGATAATTATAGGAATAATGCTATTAAGTCTGTTAATAGGTGTATTTGCTCAGAAAACTGAAGCTGCAACACCAACAATGATATGGGTAGATGGACCAACAGAAAATTTTACATGCAAAAAAAATCTGTGGATATATGGATGGGTACTATCTCAAGAAAAGGATAAAACCGTAAAATTTTATATAGATAACAATGAGATAACAGACAAAATTACATTTTATGCAAGAGATGATGTATTCCAAGCAATTCAAGGATATGGAACAAAGGCAAGTAATCCAAAACCAGGATATGACGGAGCAATAGACATATCAAATTTAAAAGATGGACAACATAAACTAATAATAAGAGTAAGTAATTCAAAAGGTCAAGAAATAGCAAGTAAAGAAGTAAAATTCAATATAAAAAAATACAATACATTACTTCAATATGATACACCAGCACAAAATGCAAATGTAAAAACAAACTTTACAGTACAAGGATGGGTATTAAGTGAAGATTCAGAAGCAACAGTAGAAATACAATTTAATGGAAAAACATACAAACCAGAAAGACAGCAAAGAGAAGATGTATTTAAAGCTGTAAGTGGATTTGGAGGAAAAAGCACAAATAAAACACCAGGATTTAAAATAACTATAGATACATCAAATATGAAAGATGGATCATATGATGCAAAAGTAATAGTAAAATCAAGAACGGGAGAAATAATAGCAGAACAAAATAAAAAAGTAGTAATAAGAAAATATGAAACATTATTACAGTATGATACACCAATACAAAATGTAAAAATTAAGAGGAATTTTCAAGTACAAGGATGGGTATTAAGTGAAGATTCAGAAGCAACAGTAGAAGTACAATTTGACGGAAAAACATATACACCAGAAAGAGAAGTAAGAAATGATGTCTTTGGAGTTGTAAGTGGATTTGGAGGAAAAACTACAAATAAAACTCCCGGATATAGAGTAATAATAAATACAGAAAAAGTAAAAGATGGAACACATGAAGTAAAAGTAATAGTAAAATCAAGAACAGGTGAAATCCTTGCACAACAATCAAGAAATATAATCGTAAAAAAATATGATACCTTAATACAATTAGATACGCCAGTTGCGAATTCAACAGTAAAAACAAGCTTTACGGTACAAGGATGGGTATTAAGTGAAGATCCAAAAGCAACAGTAGAAGTACAATTTAATGGACAAACATACAATCCAGAAAGACAGTCAAGAAATGATGTATTTAAAGTTGTTAGTGGATATGGAGGAAGCAGTACAAATAAAACTCCAGGATATAAAATTACACTTAATACTGAAAATGTAAAAGACGGAGCAAGTAGTATAAAAATAGTGGTAAAATCAGGAACAGGAGAAACAATTGCAGAACAATCAAGAACATTTAATATAAAGAAATATACAGGAGTAATTACAATAGATTATCCTCAAGCAGGAAGTAATCATAAAGAAAACAGCTTACTTATTCAAGGTTGGAATTTATCATCACAATCTAATAGAAGGATAGAAGTGTACATTAATAATACAAATGTTACAAGTAGTATGACAACATATGCTAGAAATGATGCAGTAGAAGCAATGAAAGGTAAAGGATATGGAGATGCCAATACTAATAAGAATGCAGGATTTAGTGGAACAATAAATATAAGTGGATATGCAAAAGGAGATTATACTTTAAAAGTTAGAGTAATATCAAATGTTACAAATGATGTAATAACAGAAAAAAGCATAGTATTTGGAATTAAAAAAGTTGATTTTGAAAGAGGAGTTTTTGGATATTCAGGATTAAAAGTAAAAGGAGATAGCAGAGGACAAGATTTAAGATATTATAAAGTAGGTAGTGGACCAAATGTATTTTTTGCAGTATTTACTTTACATGGATTTGAAGATAACTTCGGAAGAGATGGTACAGAAATCTCAGTAATAGCTGAAAATTTTGTAAATAGATTATTAACAGATCAAGATGCATCTTTATTAAATAAATGGACTATATACATTTTCCCTGATGTTAATGTAGATGGAAGAATATATGGATATACAAATAATGGACCAGGAAGAACAACAATGACAAATGCTTCAGGAAATAATGGAATAGATCTAAATAGATGTTGGTCAACAAGTTTTGTACCAATGTATAATAGTAGAAACTATACAGGGTCACAACCATTTTTAGCATATGAATCAAGATATTTAAGAGACTTCTTATTAAGTAAAAGAGCGACAAATGGACAAACAATACTAGTTGATTTACATGGTTGGACAACACAAGTAATTGGAGACAATGGAATTTGTAATTACTACAAACAACAGTTACCATCATGTAGATATACGTCAAGTTATGGAAAAGGATATTTAATAAACTGGGCAAGAGAAAACTTAGGAGCAAATGGAAGAACTGCAAGATCAGCATTAATAGAATTGCCAAATATAGGAGCAAATGGTAAAAAGATAATGAGTCATCAAGATGTAGTAAATTCAGGGTATTCAGATAAATATATAAATGCTACATTAAATATGTTAAGAGGTATAGTATAATGAATAAAAAGAAAATATTAGTTATAGTTTTAATATTTATACTAATATTAGTTATTGGAATAATAGTAATAACTAATAATTTAAATAAAGAAAAAGAAGGAAATACTAATAATACAAATACAGCAAATTTAGAAGTTCCAGATGTAGAAATTGATAAAAATCAAGTTGATTACAATAATAACGCAACAGTAAATGAATTAAAAGATTTTACAGGAGCAAACGGAGATTCAGATTTATACGAAGTTGCAACAGAATATGACGGAAGAAAAGTATTGAAAATAAAAGACAATAAGCAATATGATGTTGCAATAGCAGGAATAATAAAACAAGGAAAACCAGAATTTTCTGAAATAGACAAATTAAAAGAACAAGCACCTAGTAAATCAGGAATATGGATTTCAGAAAGAAGTAGAACTGAATTTTTAAATTTACTAAAAGGTCAAACTGATTCAAAATACGTAATTAATGAAGAAGGATATTTAGCAATAGAAGATAAATCATCTCAAAATGATATGGACAAAAAATTTGAAAGTCTAATTTCAGGAAGTAAACTATTTGCAATAGATATATCAGGAACAGATTATACTATTGATAGTGTAACAGGTGAAATTGTTGAAAATCCTTTTGAACAATTAGACCCATATCAAGCATTTGATTATGTTGCAAATGATAACAGTTATATAATTATAGTAACAACAAATAAAGAAAAATCTTTATCTAATAAAGAAATATTAAATTCAATAATAGAGCAGATGACAAATGCCTAACCTTGTTGTATACAGGAAAAACCAATTTATCACAAGATGAGTTATAAAGATTATATAGTATATTAAATAAATTTTTCGGTTCAATACATAATTTAAGAAATTCTAAATTAATTTAATATATTATATAATCTTTTTCAAATTAACAATACTATAGATAAAATTGCGTTACAATTCACAGTCGTATATAGCAAATAATCTTGAAAAGGTTTAATTAATATTTTTCGAAGTGAGCTCGTGTGGGGACCGGCTAGCTAGAAAATGTTAAAATTAATTAAATTTTAATTTAATTAATTTTATACAGTTTCTGCGATGTTGGGACGAACGAGATAAATATTAATTAAACCTTTGAAAGTATTGCTTATTTTAAACTGTGAATTGTAACAAAATTGCAATTTGAAATGGTTATAATATCTTGAAATTGTTGACAAATTTCTATTTTATATATAAAATAGAATCAATAATTTTGTCAAAAAATAGGAGTGAAAATAAGCAAAATGGAATTTATAAAATCAATAATAAAAAATAGAAAACTAATATTTCAATTAGGAAAAAATGATTTCAGAAATAGATTTGCAAATACAACATTAGGAAGCCTATGGGGATTTCTACAACCATTTGTATTTATGGCAACATATGTAATAGTATTCCAATATATATTCAAAACACCAGGACCAGATAATGCGCCATATATAGTATGGTTTTTACCAGGAATGGCAATGTGGCAAGCACTAAATGATGGAATATTAAGTGCAAGTAGTTCAATTAGGACATATAGCTACCTAGTAAAAAAAGTAGTATTTCCAGTAGATGTAATACCGATAATATCAATAATAGCAAGTAGCTTTGTAGCACTATTTTTATTTGCTGTTGCAACAGTAGTTTGTATAATATTTGGATTTGTACCAAATGTATTACAATTAATATATATAATAATATCAGCATATGCATTTATGATTGCATTTACGAGGTTAACATCAGCAATAACAACATTAGTACCAGATTTTTCCCAATTACTAACAATATTAATGCAACTATTTTTCTGGTTTACACCAGTTGTTTGGAACACAAGTATGCTTGCAGGACATCCTACAATATTAAAAATATTGCAATGTAGTCCATTCACATATTTAGTTACAGGATTAAGAGATAGTTTTATGGGAACAACAAATATAGTAACAAATGGAAATGGAATATATACAATAATATTTTGGGTAATTACAATTATAATATTCCTATGGGGAAATTATATATTCAAGAAAAACAAGAAAGACTTTGCAGACGTACTATAATTGACATAAAGACTAAACCTGTCCCAGATTGACCAAAAATGGTTAATTGGTACCTGTCCCCAATTGACCAATGTTACAAAAGGAGTAAAATAATGGAAGATAAAATTGACATATTGCTTGCAACATATAATGGAGAAAAGTATGTTGGAGAACAGATAGAAAGTATATTATCACAAACATATAAAAATATAAATTTAATAATATCAGATGATAAATCACAAGACAATACAAGAGAAATATTAGAAGAATATGCAAAAAAAGATGAAAGAATAACAGTATATTTTCAAGAAAAAAATCTAGGATATATAAAAAATTTTGAATTTTTAATTAATCAAGTTAAAAGCGAATATTTTATGTTAGCAGATCAAGATGACGTATGGCTACCAGAAAAGGTTGAAAAATCAATAAAGAAGCTAAAAGAAGAAAATGCAGATTTAGTGTTTGCAGATTTAGAGGTAGTAGACAAAGATTTAAATACAATGTATCCATCTTTTAATGATTTTATGAAATTAACTAGGAAAATAAATAAATGTCAAAAAAGTTATAAAATGAATTATTTATATAATTGTGTTACAGGATGTACATTACTTGCGAGAAGCAAAACAATAGAAGAATTTATGCCAATACCTAATAAATCTAAATATTTAGTACATGACCATTGGATAGCATTAATGATATCCCTAAATGGAAAATTAACATATATACCAGAAAAATTAATTAAATATAGACAACATGGTGATAATCAAATAGGAACAAATAAAATATCCCATAAGTTTAAAAAATTAAGTCAGGTAAGAAATCTATTTATAGATGTAAAAGTGGGGGTATTTGGTACATATGTAGCAAATAATGATAAATTTCCTAAAATATTGCAAGATTTAAATAGAAAAGCATTAAAATATTATGAAATGTTACCTGAAAAAAGATATTTTAATTTTAAAGGATGGAAGATTTTTCATGAATTATATAAGAATGAGACTTTTTTATATTATATAGAAAATTTTATGATATTAAACTTACCAGCAATTGCGAATATAGCTTTTAAAATAAGATATACAATATTAAAAATTATGAAAAAGAGATAGATAGCTAAAAGGAGAGAATTAAATAATGAGCGAATCAGAAAAAAATAAGGTTAATGATAATGATATAGCTATTAAAATAGAAAACTTAGGCAAAGAATATAAAATGTTTGCTAGAAAAAAAGATAGATTAATAGAAACATTATTACCTATGGTAAATAGGCATGGTGTTTTTAAAGCAATGGACAATTTTAATCTAGAAGTAAGGAAAGGCGAAGTTCTAGGAGTCTTAGGAAAAAATGGAGCTGGAAAATCTACATTACTAAAAATGGTTACAGGAGTTGTAACACCAACAACAGGAACAATAGAAATAAAGGGAAAAATAAGCTCTTTGCTAGAACTTGGAACAGCTTTTAATATGGAATTAACAGGTATTGAAAATATATACCAACATGGACAAGTAATGGGACTTACAAACGAACAAATAGAAGATAAAAAGCAAGAAATTATTGATTTTGCAGACATAGGAGACCATTTATATCAACCAGTAAAAACATATTCATCAGGTATGTTTGCAAGATTAGCATTTGCTTGTGCCATAAATGTTGACCCAGATATATTAATAGTAGATGAAGTTTTATCTGTTGGAGATATGGCATTCCAATTAAAATGTTTCAAAAAATTTGAGCAATTTAAAGAAAATGGAAAAACAATACTTTTTGTTACACACAACATATCAGATGTTTTAAGAAATTGCACAAGAACAATTATAATAGATAAAGGAAGAAAAATATTTGATGGAAGCGTAAAAGAAGGTGTTGAAAGATATAAAAAGATAATTGTTGGATTAGATGAAAAAGAAAGTAAAGAAGAGTTATTAACAGATGAAGAATTACTAGAAAAAAATCCTAATAATGTTATAGAAAAAAATAATAATGAAAATTGGAAAAGCAATTTCAACCAAAATCCAAACTTAGTAGACTATGGAAACGGAGCAGCAGAAGTAATAGATTATGGAATTTTTGGAACAAAAGAAGAGTATTTATCAGCAATTGAAAATGATAAAGAAGTAGTATTGAAATCAAAAATACATTTTAATAAAGATGTTAAAGACCCAATATTTACAATGACAATAAAAGATTTCAATGGGTTAGAAATATGTGGCACAAACACATTAATTGAAAAAGTATATACAGGCGAATATAAAGCAGGAGATACAGTTATAGCAGAATTTAGACAAATATTAAATGTAGCTCCAGGAAAATATACATTGTCATTCAGTTGTACTCATTTTAATAGTAAAGGTGAACTTGAGGTATTAAACCGTAAATATGATGCTTTACTAGTAGAAATATTATCAATGAAAAATACAGTAGGACTAATGAGTTTAGATTCAAAGATAAATATCATTAAGTTATAAAATATATTAAAATTTAACAAAAAATTATAGACAAAACAAAAAGAATATTATAAAATGACTGTCATAGGAAATGAAATAAGCAGTGTGAGTGCTACCACTTTACATACACAGTTATACTGTGAGAATGGAGGTGGTGCTATGGAGAGTTTATTATTACAAATAATAGTTATTCTATTGTCCAGTTTAATAATTGTCACAATCATAGCATTTGCCTTAATCATAACTTTGGTTATTATTTTGAGCAAATAAAAAAGCACCACATTACGCTTTGCCGAGCTATGTGGTGTTAATCATATATAATGGTAGCACACATTCCTGTGGCTTCATTTCCTATAAATATTATATACGAATATAATTAATTTGTCAAATATTATATAATATTTAAAAGGAGTAAATATGAAAGTAAAAAATCCACTAAAAAAAGGTTTAAGTATTTCAGCAATTATAGTTTTATTACTAATAATTCTAATAGGATTATTAGTAGCAATAAAATACACAAATCAAGTAGAGCTAACACAACTTAAAAATAATAGCCAAAGCCAAATGATGGGATATATAATAAAAACAAAAAATAATCAGGTAATAGTAATAGATGGTGGAACAGATGCAGATGCAGAAAACCTGATTAATCACATAAACGAATTAGGCGGAAAAGTAAATTTCTGGTTTATAACACATCCACATAAAGATCATTCAGGAGCATTTATAAAAATTGTAAATGAGACACAAATACCAATAGAAAATATATATGTTTCATTAAATGATATGGAATGGTATAACCAATATGAAAATGAAAGAGCAAATGAAGCACAAAATCTAATAGATACATTACAAAATAACAAAATAAAAGAAAATGTGCATGAAGTATCATTAAATGAGCAATTAAATTTAGATGGAATAAGGTGTGAAATATTAGGAACAAAAAATCCTGAAATAACAACAAATGCAATAAATAACTCTAGTATGGTAATTAAAATGTACATAAACAGCAAATCAATTTTATTCCTAGGAGATACAGGAGTAGAAAGTGGAAATAAGTTATTAGATACACAAAAAGAGAAATTAAAATCAACAATAGTACAAGTAGCTCATCATGGGCAAAATGGAGCATCAGAAGAATTATATAAAGCAATATCACCAGAAATAGCTTTATGGCCAACTCCAGAATGGTTATGGAACAACGATAATGGTGGTGGAGAAGATTCAGGAGAATGGAAAACAAAAGAAACTAGGTCTTGGCTAGAAAACCTAGGAGTAAGGCAGAATATTATAGAAAAAGATGGAGATATTACAATAAAAATATATTAAAATGGGGAGAGTTATGAAATTAAATTTAGAATATTTTAAGGGAATAGATGATATTTCTGAAGAGGAAAAAGATAAACTAGAAGGATATTTAAATGAAAATAATAAGCTAAGTTTTGAAGAATATATAAATAAAGATAAAAAAATAGAAAATTTATTAGAATTATCAAACTTAAGAGAAAATATCTTAAATTGGTATCCATTTAAAGAAAATAGCAATATTCTAGAAATAGAAAGCAATTTAGGAGAAATAACAGGAGTATTATGCAAAAATGCAGATAGAGTAGTATCAATAGAATATTCATTAGAAAGAGCAAGGACAATAGCAACTAGATATCAAGCAAGAGAAAATTTAGAAGTAATAACAGGAAGCATAAATGATATAATACTAGAAGAAAAGTTTGATTATGTAGTTGTTACAGGAATTGACAAAAAAAGATATAAGTTAGAAGAGATTTTAAAATATGCAAAAGAACATTTAAAAGAAGAAGGAACGATTTTAATTTCATTAGACAATAAATTAGGATTAAATCAATTAAATGGAATAGAAGATGTAACAATAAACCAAAATAAAGAGAATCAATCTAAAACAAAAACAGAGATAGAAAAGATATTAAAGAAATCAGAGCTAAATAATTACAAATTCTATTATCCATTACCAAATTATAAAACTCCTAATATAATATTTACAGACAAGCATTTACCTAGTAATGAAAGCATTTTAAGAGATTTAACTTTATATACAGAAAATAGAATATTATCATTTGAAGAAAGAGAAATATATAGAAAAATATTAAAAGAAGATATAAAAATGTTTCCAGAATTTGCAAATTCATTTTTGATAGAAATATCTAATAGCATACAAAACGAAATAGAATATATTTCATTTGGAAACTCAAGAAAAGAAGAATACAGACTAAAAACAGTATTATTAGATAAAATAGCATATAAACAAAATGTAAATGAAAAATCAAAAAAGCACCTAGAAAAGATTAAAAGAAATATAGAAATATTAAAGAATTCAAATATAAATGTATTAGACAGTTTTGAAGATGACAAAATAATAAGTAATTTAGTGAAAAATGAAAAGTCGTTAGACAAAAACCTAGTTATGATTTTTAAAGAAAAAGGACAAGAAGAAGTGCTAAATGAAATAGTAAAATTTAAAAATGAATTAGAAAACAAATTAGAAAAAAGTGAAGAAAATTGCACAAATGTATTTCAAAAATATAATATTGAAATAGATGAAGAAACAAAAAGTCAATTAAACTTTATAAAATATGGAATATTTGATCTGATTTTCCAAAACTGTTTTGAAATAAACAACGAATATTATTTTTATGATCAAGAATGGATTGAAGAAAATATTCCACTAGAATTTATAATATACAGAGCAGTAACATATTTGTGTAATTCAGAAAAAGACATAGATTCTAAATATATATTTGAAAAATTAGAAATAGACAAATATAAAGAAACTTTCGACAAATTAGAGACAATATTGCAGGAGCAAATAAAAGATGATATAATTTGGAAAGTGCATGCAGAAAGCCACAAAACAATAAAAAATATGTATGACACATTTATACATGAAAGAAACTTAGAAGCTGGAAAAACCCAAGAAAAATTAAATGAACTTGGGCAAATAATAAATGCAAAAAATGAGACTGAACAAGAATATATAAAAGAAATACAACAAAAAAATTTAGAAATTGGAAAATTAAGTGCAGAACTTGATTATATCAAAAATTCAAAAAGTTGGAAGGTTACAAAACCATTTAGAAATTTAAGGGGTAGGTTGAAAAATAATTGAGTAATGAAAGGAACATTTAAAATGGCAAGTAAAAAAAGATTAAGAGATAGACTATTTCCAGAAGGAGGAAAAATTAGAAGCTGGTTAAGAACTTTGAATAGATTTTTTCATAGCATTGTAAAACCATCATATATAAAAGAACAAGTGCAAAGTATAAAGAAAAATGGGTGGAAAGCTACATTTGCAGAAATGAAAAGATATATGGTGATGGGAACATTGGCAGAACCAGAAGATATATATCAAAAATGGATAGCTGCAAATGAACCAACAGAAGAAGAGCTAGAAGAACAAAGAAAACATAAATTTAGCAATCAGCCAAAAATTAGTATAATAATACCAATGTATAATACACCAGTAAAATTTTTTGGAGAATTAGTAGATTCTTTAATAAACCAAACATATACAAATTGGGAGCTTTGCTTAGCAGATGGAAGTAATGAAGAAAATCCAGAACTAAAAGATATCTATTCAAAAGACTCTAGAATCAAATATAAATTTATAGGAGAAAATAAAGGAATATCAGGAAACACCAATGAGGCACTAACACTCGCAACAGGAGATTTTATTGGATTATTAGACCATGATGACATACTTCCAATATTTTCACTATATGAAGTAGTAAAATGTATAAATGAACATCCAGAAGTTGAATTTATATATACAGATGAAGACAAATTTGAAGAAGTTGGAGGAAAAAGATATGACCCATATTTTAAATCAGATTTTGGACCAGATACATTAAGAGCCAACAACTATATTTGTCATTTTAGCGTGTTTAGAAAAGACTTAATGGAAAAACTAGGTGGTTTTAGAAGCGAATTTGATGGAGCACAAGATTATGATATATTATTAAGAATGAGTGAAATTGCTAAACATATATATCATATACCAAAAATACTATATCATTGGAGAGTGCATGAATTATCAACAGCAAAAGCAGGAGCACATGCTAAACCATATGCATATGAAGCAGGGAAAAAAGCAGTACAAGCACATATTGATAGATTAGGTTTAAAAGGAACTGTTGAAGCTGGAAATACCTTAGGAACATATAGAGTTAAGTATGAAGTTATAGGAAATCCAAAAGTATCTATAATAATACCTAATAAAGATTATGCTTCAACATTAAAAGTATGCTTAAAGTCAATAATCAAATTAACAACATATAAAAATTATGAAATAATTGTAGTAGAAAACAACAGTACAGAAGATGAAACATTTGAATATTACAAAAAAATTGATGGTAAAGATAATATAAAAGTAGTATATTATCCAGAAAAAGTATTTAATTATTCAGCAATAATTAATTTTGGAGTAAGAAACTGTACAGGAGATTATGTAATACAACTAAACAATGACACAGAACTTTTAACACCAAACTGGCTACAAGAAATGTTAGGATTTGCACAAAGAGAAGATGTAGGAGCAGTTGGAGTTAAAATGTATTATCCAGATAGAACAATACAACATGCAGGAATAATAGTAGGAATTGGTGGAGTTGCAGGACATGTATTTAAAAACATACCTAAAAATCTACATGGATATTTTTCAAAAGATGCAATGATACAAAACTTAAGTGCAGTAACAGCAGCATGTATAATGACTCCTAGAAAAATATATGATGACGTAGGATATATGGATGAAGAATTTAAAGTTGCATTTAATGATGTAGACTTTTGTTTAAAAATAAGAGAAACAGGAAAATTAATTATATATACACCATATGTAGAGTTTTTACACTATGAATCAAAAAGTAGAGGTTATGAAGATACTGTTGAAAAACAACAAAGATTTAAAGGTGAGATTGATAGATTTTATAGCAAATGGCAAGGATTCTTGGATAAAGGGGATCCATACTACAATATAAATTTAAGATTAGATAATGATCAGTGTGCTATTAAGGAGTGCAAAGTAGACTACAAAGATTAATCCGGTTGAAAAATAATTGCGTTTTGGCGTTGTTAAACTTCACTTCGAAAATCCTCAGCGTACACAAAGTACGCCTACGGTTTTCTTGCTCGTTTGCCTAGCCAAAAGCACAATTCTTTTCCAACCTAGTGGGAAACATAAAAATAAAAAATAATTACGTTTGGCGTTGTTAAAAACTGTATAAAAAGAAATGGGGATAAAAATGAAAGATAAGAAAATGTATATTCCAATAATTATATTATTTGTATTTATAGGGTTAGCATTATATGCCATAAACAGTGGATATATGATGGCACCAGATGAGTATAATTACAGTAATATAGCATGGACAGACCATAGATTATCAAGTATTGGAGATATCATAACATCACAAATGAGTATGTATCAGCAATGGACGGGAAGAATTCCAGTACACACAACAATACAAACAATATTGTATTTAGGAACATGGATATATGAAATAATAAATCCAATAATATTTATTGTATTTCTATTATTAATAACAAACATAATATTTAAAAAAACAACTTATTTTAAAACAATATTAGCATTATTTTTAATTTATTTTCTAACTACACGGATTAGGGGAAAAATATATATGGCTATCAGGAAGTGTAAACTATTTATGGACTACAACTGTAATGCTTGTAGTAATGTATTTCTATTACAAAATATTTGAGAAAGATGAAAAACTACAAAAATATCAAATACCAATATTTTTTATATTCTCATTTTTTGCAGGATGGTCACAAGAAAATGTTGCATTTGTATTAGGAAGTTATATAATAGTAATAGGATTAAGTAATTTGAAGAAATTTAAAGCTTATAGTATAAAAGAAAAGGCAACAATAATAACAAGTATAGTGTTATTTGGAATAGGAGCATTGCTTTTAATTTTTGCACCTGGAAATTTTGCAAGAATGGGAACAAATGAAACAGGATTACAAATAGAAAATATAATCACAAGATTTGCAGAAATAAAATATTTAATAGCAATATATATAATTACTATAATAGCAATATTTTTGATAAATGTAACAAGCAAAGAGGAAAAGAAAACAAAAGTATTAAAAAATCAGATATTATTTATATTGCCAATAGCAATTGCATTATTACCAATGATAATTATTTCAGAATTTCCAACAAGGTCAATGTTACCATATGAAATAATGATAATAATTATAACTATTGCAAATATACAATGGATTATAAATAATTATAATTTAAAAAAATTGGTAAATATAGCAAGTGTAATTATATCAATACCAGTTATATATATGTTTATAAGAAATATATCATATAGTGAAAAATATATGATGCCATATAAAGAAAAAATAGAACAAGAAATAAATATAGCAAAAATAGAAAGTCCAATAGATGTAGTATTATCAAGGTTTGATGAAGCAAATTATTTACAATCAAGAACAGCAAAATTTTTAGTGGATTATTCTCCAAAAGCATTTAGCACAAATATAATAAACACATATATGGCAAAATATTATGGATTTAACACAATACAAGCAATAGGAGAAAATGAATATTTAATAGACATAACATTAAATGAAGAAATAAAAAATACAGAATATAACCTAATTAATAATGGTGTTATAATAAGGACAAGTTTATTTGATAATACATTAGAAAATACAAATAAAATACAATTTATAATTTTAAAAGAAGAACTAGGTAATGTAAAAATAGACCTACCAGAAGAAATAACAAGTAAAATTCAAAAGATAGAATTAAAAAGTGTATTAAAAAGTGAAGAAATAGCTTCAAGTACAGTTATAATACAATCAGAATAAAAAGAAATAGAATCATTAAAAAGAAAGGAAATCTAAAATGGACAAGATATCTGTAATAGTTTCATGCTATAATGAAGAAGAAAGTTTACCATTGTTCTATAAAGAAATGGAAAGAGTACGTAAGCAAGACTTCAAAAATATAGACTTTGAATACATATTTGTAAATGACGGATCTAAAGATAAAACATTACAAGAAATGAAAGAATTAAGAAAACAAGATAAAAAAGTAAGATACATCTCATTTTCTAAAAATTTTGGAAAAGAAGCAGCTATGTATGCAGGACTAGAAGCTGCAACAGGTGATTATATAACATTAATGGATGCAGACTTGCAAGACCCACCATCATTATTAAGAAAAATGTATGATTTAATAAAAAATGATGGATATGATTGTGTAGCAACAAGAAGGGTAACTAGGAAAGGAGAGCCACCTATAAGAAGCTTTTTTGCAAGAGTATTTTATAAATTAATAAATAAAATATCAGATGTAGAAATGGTAGATGGAGCAAGAGATTACAGATTAATGACAAAACAAATGGTAAAAGCAATTGTATCTATGAAAGAATATAATAGATATTCAAAAGGACTATTTAGTTTTGTAGGATTTAATACAAAATGGCTAGAATATGAAAATATAGAAAGAGTAGCAGGAGAAACAAAATGGTCATTCTGGAAATTATTTAAATATGCGATAGAAGGAATAACAGCATTTTCAACAACACCATTAATATTATCTTCTGTAATAGGATTAATCTTTTGTGTAGTTGCATTTATCTTAATACTAGTAATAATTATAAAAACATTAGCTTTTGGAGATCCAACAAGTGGTTGGCCTTCACTTGCTTGTATAGTATTTTTTGTAAGTGGAATCCAATTATTCTCATTAGGAGTAATAGGACAATATTTATCAAAAGCATATCTTGAGGTCAAAAATAGACCAATATATATAATAAAAGAAACTGAAAAAGATATGAAAGAGGAATGAGATTAAAAAATGGAAAAAATAAAGGAATTATATAAAAAGTATAAAGAAATAATAATGTATCTAATCTTTGGTGGATTAACAACTCTAGTAAATATAGTAGCATATTTCATTTTAGCAAGATTGCTAAATATAGAAACTGTGATAAGTACAGTAGCAGCACAAATAATTTCAATATTATTTGCATACATAACAAATAAAATTTTTGTATTTGAAAGTAAAACAAATGGTAAAAAAGATTTATTAAGAGAAATGATATCATTTTTTACATGTAGAGGTATATCAGCCATAATGGATGTAGCTATCATGTATGTGACAGTTGATTTATGCCACTTTAATGACATAATTATGAAAATAATTTCTAATATTATTGTAATTATAGTAAATTATGTATTTAGTAAATTGATTATTTTTAAAAAGAAGAACAAAGAAAAAACTACAACTAAATCATAAGAATTAGAAGCAGCAACATTAGGATAAAGAAAGGATTTTCAACAAAATGGAAAATAAAAATATAGGGGAAAAGATACAAATTTTCTGTAGTAAATATTTAATACTAGTAGTTGCAATATTAACTACAATTATTAGCATATTTTCTATAGTTGTAACAGCATATTTTGAAAATGCCACATATTATTTTACATCAGAAAAGACAGCATATCGTTTTGATAATATTTTAATTATCATAGGATTATTTACAATAGCTTTAGCAGCAATATGGGGATGTAACAAGTTAACAAGTAAAATAAAATCAAAATGGATTTTTCTTATAATATTAATAATAACGGCAGTAGCACAAATTATATGGGTATGTAGTATTAGATTTATACCATATGCAGACCAAGCAAATGTACTTTCATGTGCTAAACAATTATTAAATGGACAATATGAAGAATTTAGTCAACCAGGTTCATATTTTGGAATTTATCCATTTCAGATAGGAATAATCTATTATATTGCATTGATATTAAAAATATTTAGTACAGAAGATTTTCTAGTATTACAAATATTTAATGTTATATTTTCTTTATTAAATCTATTTTTAATGTTTAAAATAACAAAAATATTATTTAAAGAAGAAAAAGTTCAAAAAATATTAAATTTTTTATTAATTGGATTTTCCATATATTTTATGTTTTTCAATGTACATGTATATGGAAATATAAATGGACTTACATTTAGCCTTATAGCATTATATTATACATTAAAGTATTTAGAAGAAAAGAAAAAGAGATATTTAGTAGTTATAGCAATAACTATGACAATTTCAATAGCATTAAAAAGTAACTATAATATCTTCTTATGTGGTATTGTCATAACCCTTGCTTTAGATTTCCTAAAAGACAAAAAGATTAGAACAATAGTAGGAATTATAGGAATTATAATTGTATATATGTTATTCCAATTTATCTTAAAATTCTCTCTAGAAAAAATAATAAATGCAGAAATACCTGAAGGAATACCAATGATAGGATATATTTATATGGGAATGGCAGAACCAAAAACTATGTCTAGTGGATGGTATACTACAGACTCAGTAGATACATTCCAAAAAAATAATTTTGACCCAGAAAAAACAAAAGAAGAAGATATAGAGAAAATAAAAGAAAGAGCAAGTTATTTAATACAAAAGCCAAAAGAATTATTTTACTATTATGCAGACAAACTTGCATCAACATGGTTAAACCCAACATATCAAGCAATATGGTGTGCATATCCAGGAGCAACAATGGCACAAGACCAAGAATATGCACAAGAAATAGAAACTAAAACAATAGTTAAATCAATGTTAAGTGGAACACTTTATAAAATAGAGGAGCAAATTTTAAACATTTTCCAAATTATAATATTCATATTTGCAGGATTTGCAATGTTTAAAATATTTAAAAAAGGAAAAATTACACACATTTTGTTACCAATGATATTTTTAGGAGGATTCATATTCCATATGTTCTGGGAAACAAAAGCAATATATGTATTACAATATTACTATTTATTAGTTCCATATGCTGCATTTGGACTTTGTGAATTTTATAAAAAATTGAGTTCTAAAATTAGTAAAAGAAAAGAATTACCTAAACTAGAAGAAATTAAAAATATAGATGATAAGATCTAAAATAAAAAAGGAGATAAAAATTATGAAAAAAGTATCTGTAGTAATTCCAATGTATTATGAAGAAGAAGTAGCAAACGAATGCTATAATAGAATGAAAAAAGTTTTAGGAGAGCTAGAAAATTATGACTATGAGCTAATCTTTGTTAATGATGGAAGCAAAGATAAGACATTAAGCATATTAGAAGAAATAGCTGAAAAAGATGAAAAAGCAAAAGTAATCTCATTTTCTAGAAATTTTGGACACCAAGCAGCAGTAACAGCAGGATTAAAATTTGTCACAGGAGATGCAATTGTCATAATAGATGCTGACCTGCAAGATCCACCAGAATTAATTCCAGAAATGCTAAAACTATGGGAAGATGGAAATGAAGTCATATATGGAAAAAGAAAAACAAGAGAAGGAGAATCACATTTTAAACTATTTACAGCAAAAATGTTCTATAAAACTCTAAATGCCTTATCAGATGTTGAAATACCTAAAGATACAGGAGATTTTAGGTTAGTAGATAGAAAAGTAGTAGATACAATAAATCAATTACCAGAACATAATAAATTTTTAAGAGGTTTATTTAGCTGGGTAGGATATAAGCAAAAAGCATATGAATATGAAAGAAAAGAAAGATTTGCAGGAAAAACAAAATATCCATTAAAGAAAATGCTAAAACTCGCTTCAGATGGAATAATAAGTTTTTCAACAAAACCGCTAAAATTGGTAGGAATACTAGGAATGCTATCAATTATAATTTCATTTATAGTTTTAATATACTCTATAATTTCATATATATTTAAACTAAACACATTAACAGCTGGATGGACTTCTATAATGGTTGCTATAACATTTTTTGCAGGGGTACAACTTTTGTCAATATGGATAATGTCAGAATACATAGGTAGAATATATGATGAAACAAAACAAAGACCACAATATATAATAGATAAGAAAATTAATATTAAAGATAACTAATATTTATAAACGCTCCCGAATATAATAATTTATTAATTTTTTCGTCTCCCCATTCTAAAAATTCTAACAAAAGTTTTTCAAACTTTTGAGAATTTTTGAACGGTCCCCACAAGTCCCTACAAAATTAATAAATTATTATATTCTCGAGCTATATAAATTTTAAAACACTAAACAGTAACAATAAATTTTATATTAAAGATACTAAAAAGGGGTAATAAAAATGAAAAAAACAATAGCAATAATATTTCTAATAATTTTAACATTAGTAATTGGAATAACTATAAAAAGTAATGCAGCATCATCAACAGATACAATGATATGGATAGATACACCATTTGAAAACCAAACATTGGAAAAAGGAACAGTAAACATTCAAGGATGGATTATGTCAAAAAGCAAAAATTCAAAACTTGACATATTAGTAGATGGGAAGAAAGTAGAAAGTGAAATTTCAAGACAATCAAGGCAAGATGTAATTAATGCAATAAGTGGATATGGAGGAAGAAATGAAAATCCAACACCAGGATATATAGCTAAAATAAATATTTCTAATATATCTAATGGCAAACATACATTAACAGTAAGAGCATTAAAAGAAGACGGAAAAACAGTTCTTAAAGAGCAAAAATTGAATTTTAAGGTTGGAATATATGATACATTAATTTGGATAGATACACCATCAGAAAACAGCACACAATATGGTAAAATAAATGTTACTGGATGGGTAATGTCAGACTATTCAAATAATAAAATTAAAATTCTAATAGATAACAAAGAGCAAAATATTGATATTTTAAGACAAAAAAGACAAGATGTAATTAATGCAATAAGTGGTTATGGAAAAAGCTTAAATAAAACTCCAGGATATACAGCAGAAATAGATATATCTAAATTAGGTTCAGGAACACATAAATTTACTTTAAATGTATATACAACAAATGGACAACTATTAGAAACAAAAACAACTAATTTTAAAGTAAAGAAGCCAGATACATTATTACAAGTAGATTTTCCGAGCCAAAATCAAAAAATAAAAATAAATTTAACTATACAAGGCTGGGTAATGTCAGAGGATACAGATAATACTGTAGAAGTAGAACTAAATGGAACTACATATAAAACAACAAGACAATCAAGACCAGATGTATTAAATGCAATATCTGGATATGGAAACAGATCAAACAAAACACCTGGATATATTGCAAATATAGATACAAAAAATATAAAAGATGGGAAATATACAGTAAAAATTAGAGTTAAATCAAAAAGTGGAGAAACACTAACAGAACAAACAAGAAGTATAACAATTAAAAAATATGATACATTATTACAATATGATACACCAACAGCAAATGCAAAAGTAAAAACAAGTTTAACTGTACAAGGCTGGGTAATGTCAGAAGATACAAGCAATATTGTAGAAGTACAATTAAATGGAACTACATATAAAACAGAAAGACAATCAAGGCAAGATGTATTAAATGCAATATCTGGATATGGAAATAAATCAAATAAAACACCAGGTTATAAAGTAACTATAGATACAAGTAATTTAAAAGATGGAAACTATCCTGTAAAAGTTATAGTTAAAACAAAAAACGGAGAAATATTAGCACAAGAATCTAGAAACATAAAAATAAAAAAATATGAAGGAATTATAAATATAGATTATCCACAAGTTACAATGATAAATGAAGATACATTAGATATACAAGGATGGATAATGACACAAGATGACAAATCAACATTAAAGATATATGTAGACAATAAACAAATCAGTTCAAAAAATATAGCAAGACAAGAAAGACCAGATGTTATAAAAGCAATTTCTGGATATGGAACAATTAAAGAGAATCCAAAACCAGGATTTAAAACAACAATAAATTTGAAAGGATATTCAGAAGGAAAACATACAATAAAAGTAACTTCAACTTCAAGAACAGGAGAAATAATAGTGTCAGGAGAAAAGAAATTTACAATTTACAAAAATGAATATTTTGGAATAGATGTTTCAGAACATCAAAATATGGTTAATTTTTATCAAATGACTCAATCAAACAAGTTAGATTTTATGATTGCAAGAGTTGGATGGTACAGTGAATCACAAGGAAAATTACAAATAGACACACAATTTGAAAGAAATTATAAATTAGCAAAACAATATAAAATACCTTTAGGAACATATCTTTACTCATATGCAACTAATGTTCAAGAAGCAAAAAATGAAGCAAATGCACTAGTTAAATATTTGAAAGAAAAAAATATGAGTTTTGAACTACCAGTATTTTATGACATGGAAGATAAGGCACAAAATGGGGCTAGTAAAGACACAAAAACTCAAATGTGTATAGAATTTTGCGAAATATTAAAAAAAGCAGGATATAAAGTTGGAATATATTCAAGCAAAAACTGGCTAACAAATTATATAGATTTAACTAAAATACCAGATGATTATAACATTTGGGTAGCAGCATATGGAACAAATGATGGGTTACCACAAGAAAATGTAAAATTTCCAGGAAATCATGATATCTGGCAATATACTTCAACAGGAAGAATGGATGGAATAAGTACAAATGTAGACTTTAATATTTGCTATAAGAAATATTGGTAAAGTAAGTAAAAAGTACAAGAAAAGTCTTGTACTTTTTTTATTTTAATGATATGATAAGGACGAATTTTAGAAAAGAAGGTTAAAAATAGTAAAATTAGATTATGACTTAAGAAAGGAATGTGAAAAAAATGAAAATTTTAATAACAGGAGCTAATGGAATGCTTGCAAAATCTGTAAGAGAAAAACTAGGAAAAGATAATGAATTAATATGCACAGATGTTGCAGAATTAGATATTACAGATAGAGAAGCAGTTGTAAAAAAATTAGAAGAAATAAAACCAGAATATGTTGTAAATTGTGCAGCATATACAGCAGTTGATAAAGCAGAAGATAACTATGATATAGCAGAAAAAATAAATGCAGATGGACCAGGGAATCTAGCATACGGAGCAAATAAAATAGGAGCAACTTTAGTGCATATCAGTACAGACTATGTATTTGATGGAGATTTAGATGTATCAAAATCATATGTAGAAACAGACCCAGTCGGACCTGTAACAGTTTATGGGAAAACAAAATTACATGGAGAAGAACAAGTAAAAGAAAATACAGATAAATATTATATTTTTAGAACAGCTTGGCTATATGGTGATGGAAACAATTTTGTAAGAACAATGTTAAAATTAGGTAAAACAAAAGACGAATTAAATGTTGTATCAGATCAACATGGAAGCCCAACATATGCTGAAGATTTAGCAAATATTATAAAAGAAGCAATTGAAAAGAAAATACCATTTGGTACATATCACACAACAAATCAAGAATTTACAACATGGTATGAATTTACTAAAAAAATATTTGAACTTGCAAATATTGATTGTAAAGTAAACCCAGTTTCTACAGAAAAATATATTGAAATAATGCAAATAAAACAAGCTAAAAGACCAAAAAATTCTCAATTATGCAAAGATAAAATACTAGCACAAGGAATTAGTATACCAAATTGGGAAGATGGTTTAAAGAGATATCTAGAAGTAGAATTAAATAAATAAAGAAAGGAAGTTTATCATGAAAAACAGAAAAGGTATAATTTTAGCAGGGGGAAGTGCAACAAGGTTATATCCTCTAACACTTGCAATATCTAAACAAATAATGCCAGTATATGACAAACCAATGATATATTATCCATTATCTGTATTAATGGATGCAGACGTAAAAGAAGTTTTAATAATTTCAACTCCAAGAGATATAGTAACATTTAAATCTTTACTTGGAGATGGTTCTCAATGGGGAATGCATTTTGAATACAAAGTGCAAGAAAAACCAAGGGGATTAGCAGAAGCATTTATAATAGGTGAAGACTTTATTGGAAATGACAATGTAGTTATGATATTAGGAGACAATATGTTCTATGGTTCACATTTACCAGAAATATTAAAAAGAGCAAGCCAAAGAGAAGATGAGTCAACAATTTTTGGATACTATGTAAAAGACCCAAGAGCATATGGAGTAGTTGAAATAGACAAAGAGGGAAAAGCAATATCAATAGAAGAAAAACCAGAAAATCCAAAATCAAACTATGCAGTACCAGGACTATATTTCTATACAAATGATGTAATAAACATTGCAAAAAATGTAAAACCATCAGCAAGAGGAGAACTAGAAATAACGACTATAAATGATGAATATATGAAAATGGGAAAACTTAAAGTAGAAAAATTAGGAAGAGGAATGACATGGTTTGATACAGGTACACATGATGCCTTACTAGAAACAGCAAGCTTTGTACAAACAATAGAAAAAAGACAAGGAATGCAAGTATGTTGCCCAGAAGAAATAGCATTCAAAAAAGGTTGGATAAACAAAGAACAATTATCAAACCTAGCAGAAAAATACATGAAAACAGAATATGGTGTGTATTTGAAAGATTTAGCTGAAAATAGATTCGGTGATGAGTAATTTTCTGAAAGAATAGAGATTGAAAAAATTACAATTAAGAAAGGAATGAATAAAAATGGGAAAGTTTAAAAAAATTGAAACATCAATAGATGGAGTATATGTTATTGAACCAACAGTATATGGTGATCACAGAGGATATTTCATGGAAACATATAGTGAGGAAGAATTTGCGGAAATAGGATTAAATTACAAATTTGTGCAAGATAATCAATCAAAATCAAGAAAAGGTGTTTTAAGAGGATTGCATTTCCAAAAAGAAAATACACAAGCAAAACTTGTTAGATGTATTAAAGGAGAAGTATTTGATGTAGCAGTTGACCTAAGGCCTGGAAGCGCAACATACGGTAAATGGGAAGGTGTTATACTTTCAGAAGAAAATAAAAAAATGTTTATGATTCCTAGAGGATTTGCACATGGATTTCTAGTATTATCAGAAGAAGCAGAATTTACATATAAATGTGATGATGTATATAACCCAAATGCAGAAGGTGGACTTGCTTGGAATGACAAAGACGTAAATATAGATTGGCCTTTAGGCGATATGAAAATAGATGATTTATTAACATCAGAAAAAGACGCTAAATGGCCAAGTTTAGAGGAATTAAGAAAAACAGACTTGTTTCAAAACTTAAAATAAGAAAAAGGAGAATTAGAAATGAAAAATAATATATTAGTAACAGGTGCAGCAGGATTTATAGGAGCAAATTTTGCAGAATACTTTGTAAATAAACATCCTGACTACAATATTATAGTATTAGACAAATTAACATATGCAGGAAATTTAGATAACTTAAAAAAAGTTATGGATAAAATAAAATTTGTAAAAGGAGATATATGTGATTTTGAATTTGTATTAGATTTATTCAAAAAATATGAAATAAATGGAGTAATTCATTTTGCAGCAGAATCACATGTTGATAATAGCATAAAAAATCCATTCATATTTACACATACAAATGTAATAGGAACACATACATTATTAGAAGCTGCAAAAAGAACATGGGGAGAAGGTAGTCCAAACAAATTTGTTCATATTTCAACAGATGAAGTATATGGCTCATTAAAAGAAGATGGATATTTTACAGAAACTTCACCAATAAAACCAAGTAGTCCATATTCAGCATCAAAAGCAAGCTCAGATTTAATAGCTTTTGCATATAAAGAAACATTTAAAATGAATGTAAATGTAACAAATTGTTCTAATAATTATGGACCATATCAACACAATGAAAAGTTAATACCACATATGATAAAATTAGCTTTAAATGACCAAAAATTACCAGTATATGGTACAGGTAAAAACATTAGAGATTGGTTATATGTAGAAGATCATTGTGAAGCAATAGATTTAGTATTCCATAAAGGAGTTTCAGGAGAAAGATACAATATTGGTGGACATAATGAAAAAAGAAATATTGATATAGTAAAATTAATATTAAAAAGATTAGATAAACCAGAATCTTTAATAGAATTTGTTGAAGATAGAAAAGGTCATGATTATAGATATGCAATAGATCCAACAAAAATAACAAATGAATTAGGATGGTATCCAAAAACAAAATTTGAAGATGGAATCGTAAAAACTATAGACTGGTATTTAGCAAACCCAGAATGGCTAAAATAGTTTATATGAACAAAGGAAGTTGAAATAAAATGATATATCTATATAGGAAAAAATATTTTAAAGAATATTTTCACCACGGAATAGAAAATAAAGAAAAAGTATTAGAATATATAATTTATAGAGCTTTAAAAAAATCACATGATAATCTAGGTTCATTAATAGACTTATACGAAATTCCAAACGAAAAACAACTAGAAGAATGGATCAAAGAATCAAAAAAGACATACAAACAATTTCATCGTTTTATTGTAATACCAGATAATCCAGAAAATTTAACTTATAAATTAGATGACGAAAATGAGGAAATTTCAAAAGCTGTTAATAATAAGATACAAGATTTTATTGCACAAGATAGTGTAAAAGAGTATAAAGCGGGATATTTTTTTACAAGAGAAAAAGAAGGAGAATACGAATATGATAACCAACAGACAGGATGGACTCAAATAATTTATGAATTTTTAGAAGAATTAGAAAAATTAGAAAATAAAAATCAAGATTTATATAGTTTAAAATGGCTAAAAGTTAGAATAATTAGAGCAATAAATAGAGAACCTTTAAATAAAGAAGAATTAAAAAATTTAATAGAAATATGCCAAGCAAATGAAAAAGAAATTACAAATTTAAAAAGAATTTTAGAAGGACAAGAACATCAAGACAGATAAAATAGAAGTTAAAAATCTGCACTAGTCAATACAATTAAATTTTAAATAGCGCGAGAAGGTAATATTTTATTAATTCTGGAAAGCGGTGGGGACCGTTCAAAAATTCTCAAAAGTTTTAAAAAACTTTTGTTAGAATTTTTAGAATGGGGGAACTGGAAGAATTAATAAAATATTACCTTCGGGAGCGTTTTACTTTTTAATGTATTGACTAGTGCAGATTTTTTCTTTTGCAAAGAACATAATTCAATAAAAAACATATTATACTACAGGATTTAAAAATAAGGAGTATAATATTATGAGTTATGTTAAAAAGAAAAATAATCCAAAAGAATATACAGTAGCATTAGCTGGAAATCCAAATGTGGGAAAATCAACCATCTTTAATAGTTTAACAGGAATGCATCAACATACTGGAAATTGGCCAGGAAAAACAGTAGAAAATGCAACAGGAGAATTAAAAATAAACAATAAAAATTTTATATTAGTAGATATACCAGGTACATATTCAATAATGTCAAATTCAGAGGAAGAAGAAATTGCCAGAAACTATATATGTTTTGGAAATCCAGATGCAACAATTGTTGTACTAGATGCAACATCATTAGAAAGAAACTTAAATTTGCTATTTCAAATAATGGAAATAACAAACAATATAATTGTTTGTGTAAATTTGCTAGATGAAGCAAAAAAGAAACATATAAATGTAAATTTAAAAAAGTTAGAAGAATTATTAGGACTACCAGTAATAGGAACAATCGCACATAAAAAGAAAACCTTAAGAGAATTAAAAAATGTAATTTATAAAGTCAGTACAGGAAATATAAAACCAAAACCCAAAAGAGTAAAATATAATGAAGAATTAGAAAAATACATAAATGAAATAAGTCAAGAAATAAAAATAGAAAAAGAATTAGAAGAAGATAATTCAATAGATGCATATACTGTTATGCCAGATTACCTATATAAATGGATTTCAATAAAATTAATAGATGGAGAAGAAAAAATATTAACTTCAATTAAAAAAAATCTCAATATAAATTTAGAATCTGAAAATATTCAAAATAAGTTAGAAGAAATAAGAAATAAATATACGAATAAAAATTTTAATTTAGAAAAATACAAATTACAACAAAAAGAAGAGAATGAAAAAAGCAATAAAAGTATTAAAAATAAAACTGAAAATAGTGACAATAAATTTAAAGATTATATAATATCAACTATTGTAAAGAAATGCGAAGAGGTATCAAAACAAGTATGCACTTATGAAAAAAACGAAAGCAATAAAAGAGATAGAAAAATAGATAAAATATTAACATCTAAAAAATTTGGAATACCTATAATGATATTATTCTTAGGAGTAATTTTCTGGATAACAATTGTAGGGGCAAATTATCCATCACAAATATTATCAGAATTTTTTGGATGGATTCAAGGAAAACTAATAATATTTACAGATTTCATTAATTGCCCAGAATGGTTATCAAACATGCTGATTTTTGGAGCCTACCAGACACTTACTTGGGTAATATCAGTAATGTTACCACCAATGGCAATATTTTTTCCACTCTTTACATTTTTAGAGGACTTAGGATATCTTCCAAGAATAGCATTTAACATGGATAAATTATTTAAGAAAGCGTGTTGTTCTGGAAAACAGATGATAACAATGTGCATGGGAGTGACAAAGTGGGAGATTTTTTAAATCAGCCACTTTGTTTTTCTTTATTTGACTGACTTGCCTGAGTTTTACAGGAATACCATATTTTATTATATTGTTTCCTGCAAGGATAATTTTTAAACTTACTTCAGATTTCATCTTATTATCATTACTATTTTCGACATCATATTTTTTATTTTCTAAATTTTCTGCATTTTTTATATTTTCTTTTGCTATTTCTAATTTTTCTACGATTATCTTATCTAAAAGTTCTCCAATATAAGTTTCTAAATTATCTTTGGTTATCACTAGTTCTTTTAGTATATTTTCTTTTAGGTTTTTGCTATATTGCTTAAAAGATTGTTTGCTATTACTTACTTGATTTTTCTTATCTTCTATTTCTTTTAATTTTACATTTAAACTAGAAATTTCTTTTTCAATAGATACTTTTTTTATCTGTAATTCTTCTTTGCTTAAAAAGCCATCTAAAGCTAAATCTAATAGTTTATCTTTCTTATTTTTAAGAACTTTTATCTCATTTATTATCTTCTTTTCTTTTTCTATATTTTCTTCTTCTTTTGAAAGTTCTAAATAAAATGACATTAATTCTTCTGCAATTTCTTCTTTATATATTTCGTATTTTTTAAAAACGATAAGCAAAATATTATATAAATCTTCCTCCTTAAAACAAGCAGGTACACAATTCTTTTTCCCTTTTTTATGAAAGTCTCCACAATACCAATATATAACATCTTCCTTATTTTTGTAATGTCGTATTTTTCTTACAAAACCACAATTATGTTTTTCACAATATAATTTACCAGAAAAGGGATAGTTAGTTTGGTGTTTTTGGTATATTTTAGCAGATTTACTCCTAATCAATAATTTTTGATTTGCTTTTTCCCATAATTCTTCTGATACAATTGGAGGTACTTTTTCATAATCTTTAAATACTTTCCATTCTTGTTTTTCATAGAAATTTCTTTTCTTAGTTCTGTAATCTACAACAGTTGATAAACCACCAGTATAGTATCCTTTATATTTAGGGTTTTGAATGATTTTCTTTAGTGTATTTTGATGAATGACATTCCCATTTCGGTTATAATATCCTTGTTTGGCTAGTTCAATAGATAACTTCTTTAAACCTATTTTTTGATTATTTGCATATGTATTAAAAATTGTTCTAATTAGTGGTGCTTCCATTTCATCTATTACAAGTTTTCCTTTTTCTTTTTTATAGCCCCAAATATTATTTGTTCCTAAAACTGTTCCTTTTTCAACTGCTCTTTTAAAACCAAATTTTGTTCTTTCAGATATTTTACGAACTTCATCTTGTGCCATGCTAGACATGATTGTTAGTCTTAATTCTCCATCATTTGATGCAGTTATTATATTGTCTGATAAAAAATAAACGCATACATCATATTCTAATAATTTTCTAGTATAGTACAAGCTATCAATCGTATCACGAGAAAACCTTGAAACCTCTTTGGCTACTATTAGGTCAAATATTCCTTTTTTACTATCCTCTATCATTTGCATAAAATTTTCACGTTTTAGGGAAGTAGTGCCGACTTATTCCTTCATCTACATATCCACGAATAAAAGTCCAATTAACATTTTTTCTAATATAATTTTCAAAAAATGATACTTGATTCTCTAAGGAATTAATTTGCTCTTCTTTTTCAGTTGATACTCTCGCATAATATACTACTCTTAAAGGTAAATCAAAAATCGTCTTTCCAGATAAGAGTTCTTGTTTCATTTCATATAATGTCATATAAATCTCCTTTCCTTTTTGCAATTAATACTTATTTTATTTTACTAAAATAGAAGATATAAAGTAAATGTCAAAAAAATTTATTTTTTATTTTCCTCAAACATTAATTTATCAAGCTTTGTAGAAGTTTTTTCAAAAACATTTTTATCAATTATATTTTTTTCATATAATATTCTATTTACAACAGATTCTATTTTTAACTTAAGATATTTTTCATTCATAGCATAACCTCTTTAAATAGTTATTTGAAAAAAACTTGTACTATTACTAAATGTTCCTCTATTATATATACATACATTATCTCTTAAAAAATCTATCCAAATTAGAAGATTATTTAAATTTGCCTCTTATTATATATACAGTGATTTTTTTGTTAAAATTCTCCCTTTATTTTTATTAATTTATAAAATAACCAACTTTAATCATACTAAGAAGTGTTCTAAAAGTCTCCTTAACGCGACATCTAACGATGTCGCTCCTATAACACCACACAGGTAAATAGGGATTGAAAGACAGAAAAGTATTGAAACAAGTGTATTAGATAAAAAATAAAATGAAACAAAAATTTATTAAAAAAATTTCAATTTGCTCCATTTTACGAAACTATAATTTTATAAATAGTACTCTATAAAAACAAAATAATATATTCGATAGTTATTAAAAAAATCTTAAATAAATATTTACTGTTCTCTTGTTTTTTACTGTAAAATATTGTAATATAATAGCAACCTTTCTTGTCATGAAGGTAGTTCTTACATAGAACGGAAAGGGGGTAAATGTGATGACTCAACCTGAGCTTATTCTACGATTAGTTGAAATGCTTTTAGCTGAAAGAGATAAAAACAATCAATTAAAAGTAGAAGAAAACAAAAAGGATAAAGACTAAATATGTCATTACATAGTCGAAACAGAGTAGGAAGTTACGGTCTTGCTCTGTTTTTTTGTATAAGAAAAGCGGCTTCGCCACATGTGTAAAATTGCTTCGCAATTATTACACGAATATAAGTAGCTTAACCTTGTTGTATACGGAAAAATCCACATGTGGTCAAGATAAAAGTCGATTTTTCCTATACAATAAAAAAAGTATGTGTAGTTACGGTACACATACGAGTAAATGTTATCCTCAACCTGAACTAGGATACATTTTTATTGTATTTAAATAATAACATATTATTATTATTTTGTCAATTTAAAAATTGATTTTTATACAAAAATATGATAAAATATGTTTTAAAGTGTATTGCAAATGCAATATATATAACCTATAAAATAAAAGGAGGATTCATTTATGACGGAGAAACTACTTCGGGATTCTTTAAAAGAAGCTCAGGAAAAAGGACAAATTGGATTACTTATTTGGGCAAACTGGACTCAATGGGATGACTGTGCAGCAGATATACGGCAAGGTAATGAAAATTATGAGTTTGCTTTATCACAGGTAAAGAAAGAAAAAGAAGCAACAATTACTTTTGAGTGGCATGGACTTAGATTACCAGGCATTTTGGCCGTTTCTGTTTCAAAAATGGTATCTTCCGAGGAATTCTTTAAGAAAGTTCTGGAATTGTGTGAAAAGAATTATCAGCAAGGGCCAATCACATTTATACCATCAAACGAATTAAGCGAGAGTTTTTAAAGAATTTCAATAGGTATAGAGGTTTTCTTATGAAAACCTCTTATATTATAGGCAATAATTATAAAAAGTTTATTTTTATAAACTAAAATAAACATCAAATTTAGCACTAACAATGCTACTTTTTCGACTTTTATCCACATATTTTAAATATACCATATTGTCATCACCATGTGCATGGGATTTGGCTGTAATGCCTGTGGTGTAACAGGATGCAGAATAATAGACTCACCAAGGGAAAGATTAATTGCAATACTAACAAACAATTTTGTACCATGTAATGGAAGATTTCCATTTCTAATTACAATTGCAACAATTTTTATAGCAGGGACAATGCAAGGAATAGGTGCATCAATAATTGCAACAATATCAGTAATATTTGTAATCTTATTGGGAATAATTTTAACTTTAGTGATATCTAAGATATTATCAAAAACAATTTTAAAAGGAATGCCATCATCATTCATATTAGAATTACCACCATATAGAAAACCACAAATAGAAAAAATTTTAGTAAGGTCAATATTTGATAGAACATTGTTTGTATTAGGAAGAGCCATATCAGTTGCATTACCTGCTGGAATAGTTATTTGGTTATTTGCAAATATAGGAATAGGAGGAGAGAATCTACTTACAATTATAGCAAACTTTCTAAATCCATTTGCACAAATAATGGGATTAGATGGATATATATTATTAGCATTTATTCTAGGAATACCTGCAAATGAAATAGTTTTACCAATAATATTAATGTGCTATTTAGGAGGAAATTCTTTAGTAAATATAGAAGAAACACAAATGATAGGAAATATATTAATTCAAAATGGTTGGACTATTTTAACAGCCATAAATGTTATGATATTTACAATATTACATTTCCCATGTGCCACAACTTTACTTACTATAAAAAAAGAAACTGGAAGCCTAAAATGGACTATTATCAGTTTCTTACTACCAACAATCTGTGGAATAGTTATTTGCATTATAACAACTGCAATTTATAATTTTATATTTATATAAATTTATTAAAAATAGTTATTGAAAAATTGTTAAAAATAATGTATGATACAAAAGATAGAGGTGAAAAATGAAATCAAATATTTTTAAATACATATTTATCATATTTGTTATAGCAATAACAATATTTGCGGTAGTCAAAATACAATCAGACAATGAAGAACAAGCTGATAATAATCAAGAAAATGTAGAAAAAGAAAAAGTAACAGAAATAACATTAGGAATAGCATCATTTGATAATATAAATCCAATTATAAGTAATAATAAAAATATTCAAGATATAAGTAGACTTATATATGAACCATTATTTACGATTTCATCAGACTACAAATTAGAAAGTTGTTTAGCAGAAGAAGTAGCAAAGCAGAACGCAACAACATATATTGTAAAATTAAAAGACAATGTAAGATGGGCAGATGGAGAAAAATTTATAGCAGAAGATGTAAGATTTACAATAGATAAATTAAAAGAAATAGGCTCAATATATTCTTCAAATGTACAGCATATTGCTAGTATTGAAATTGTAGATGATTACACAATAAATATAAATTTAGACCAAGAAGTACCATTTTTTGAATATAATCTAACATTTCCAATAATGTCATATCAATATTATTTAGACAAAGAATTCAATTCAACTATAGTGCCAGTTGGGACAGGGATGTATAAAGTAACTGATGTGCAATCATCATATATAACATTAGTCCAAAATACAAATTGGTGGAATACAGATGTAAAACCAACACTAACCAAAATAACTGTAAATATATATTCTACAATAGGAGAAATGTACAATAGTTTTAAATCTGGAAATATAGATTTAATATCAACACAAAATAGTGATATCCAAGACTACATTGGAACAATAGGATATGCTGCAAAAGAATTAAAAGGAAGGGAGCATGACTTTATTGCATTCAATACTCAAAGTACATTCTTATCAAGGTCAGAAGTAAGAAAAGCAATTTCATATTCGATAGATAAAACAAATATAGTTTCAAGTGTATTTAACAATAGATATTATACATCTAGTTTCCCACTAGACTATGGAAGTTGGATATATCAAGAACAGGATTCGAGTACAGGATATAATCCAGATCAAGCAAAACAAGTATTACAAGATGCAGGATGGACATATAGAAATAAATTTTGGCAAAAAACAGAAAATAGAAGAACTCAAAGATTATCACTTAATCTTGTAGTTAAAGCATCAGATAGTACAAGAGTTGCAGTAGCACAAAACATAAAGCAACAATTAGAAAATCAAGGAATTGAAATAAATATAATACAAGCTAATAATGAGCAATATACAAATTATTTAAACAATAAAAACTATGATATGATTTTATGTAGTATAAATTTATCTTTAAGCCCAGATTTAACAACATTTTTTGGAAGCAATAATTTAGCAAATTATACAAATGATGAAGTAAACAATATAATGGAAGAAGTTAAAAATACAACAGACGAAAATGTTTTAAAAGAAAGATACAAAAGGTTAGGAGAGATATATAAAAATGAAGTACCATATCTAAGTTTGTATAACAATAAATTTACAGTAGCATATAGTACAAGTTTAGTAGGAGATGTAGCGCCTACATGGTATGATGTATTTAACAATATCGAAAGTTGGTACAAATAAATTTTAAAAAAGTGTTGACAAAACAAAAATTTGGTGTATAATCAGTATATCAAACAAAAGTTCAACAAAGAAACAATGAGGAGGAAATATTATGGTAGAGAACGCAGAAAAGAAAAAAGCATTAGAAGTTGCTATGAGTCAAATAGAAAAACAATTTGGAAAAGGCTCAGTTATGAAATTAGGAGAATTTAAAGCTATGGAAATAGAAGCTATTCCAACAGGAGCATTAAGTTTAGACATAGCTTTAGGAATAGGAGGAGTTCCAAGAGGAAGAATAATAGAAGTATTTGGACCAGAATCTTCAGGAAAAACTACTCTTGCATTACATATAATTGCAGAAGCACAAAAAATGGGAGGAGAAGCAGCATTCATAGATGCGGAACACGCATTAGATCCTGTATATTCTAAAAAATTAGGAGTAGATATTGATAATTTGATAGTATCACAACCAGATACAGGAGAACAAGCATTAGAAATAACAGAAAGCTTAGTAAGAAGTGGTGCATTAGATGTAATAGTTGTAGACTCTGTTGCAGCATTAGTTCCAAAAGCTGAAATAGATGGAGACATGGGAGATTCACATATGGGATTACAAGCAAGATTAATGTCTCAAGCATTAAGAAAATTGGCAGGAGCAATCAATAAATCAAAAACAGTTTTAATATTTATAAACCAATTAAGAGAAAAAATAGGAGTAATGTTTGGAAATCCAGAAACAACAACAGGAGGAAGAGCATTAAAATTCTATGCATCAGTTAGAATGGATATTAGAAAAATAGAAAATATAAAACAAGATGGTGAAGTAAAAGGAAATAGAGTAAGAGTAAAAGTTGTGAAAAATAAAGTAGCACCACCATTTAGAGAAGCCGAATTTGATATAATTTATGGAGAAGGAATATCTAAAGAAGGAAATATCTTAGATATGGCAGTAAATCTAGATATAATAGAAAAAAGCGGTTCTTGGTTTAGCTATAATGGAGAAAGAATAGGACAAGGTAGAGAAAACGTTAAGAAATATCTAAAAGATAATCCAAAAGTCCTAGAAGATGTAGAAAAGAAAGTTAGAGATAATTTTGCTAAAGCATTTGAACAAAGTTTAGGAGAAGAATTACCAGAAGTAGAAGATGACGACGAAGAAGAAGCAGATGAAAAATAATATTAAACATATAAGGTCAAGATAAAAGCTAATTTTATAAGTAAGGGCAAAATAAAAGTTGATTTTTAAAGGAGGAGATGCTAAAAACATCTCCTCGCGCATTTATTATATAAATTTGTTACTTATTTTAAAGGTTAACTTAGCAAAATGTTCATATGAAAAAGCAACCGTCCTTATAAGCGACTTAAAATCTTTTCCTTAAAATTATTTTCCAGAATTTGATCAATTTCAAAATTATTATAACCATTTTTAATTAAAGCATTTTCCAATTTTTCTCTAACCTCATAATGTAAATATATATTAGCATTTTGATAATATTCTGGTTCAATATAATAATATTTCATATCATCAGTTGCAACAGCGATATTTTCTATGCCACCTAATAAATTTTTAATATAATCAATATGTTCTAAATATTTTTGTTCAAAACCAACATTAGGATTGCAAACATCATCAGTATCTATACAAAACTTCTTTATAGAAACAACACCAATAACACCATCTAATTCTTTAATAGCAATTAGTTGTTTATCAGTTAAATTTCTTGGAACATCACATATTGTTCTAGCATTTGAATGAGAGGCAAAAACAATAGGAGTCTTACCATGCTTTTTCATATATTTGCAAATATCAATAATATCAAAAAAAGTTTTTTCATTTGCGTGTGATAAGTCTATAGCTATTTTTTTATCAATTAATTTTTCTACTAGATTTTCACCTAATTTTGTTAAACCAATATTTTTATCAGATTTAGCACCACCACCAAATTTGTTTTCATTATTCCAAACTATATTTGTAGATTTTAAACCTAAAGAGTACAAAATATCAATATCATCAATATTTTGCAAATAATCTAGCCCCTCTATACCAAATATATAATTTATATCTTTTGAAACAAGTTTGTTAGATTCTATAAACTGCTTTACTTCTGCAAGATTTTTAATTGGGTTAATTTCATTTTCTTCAATACCAATTTCTTCTTTCATTTCTTTAGGGGTCATATAAAAAAGATTAAAGATTCCACCAGTAATATTGTTTTTATTATAAACTTTCCTACAATAATTTTTTAAAAAATTCACATCATTTTTCTTCATTAAAATATATGTAAGCAAATCATAATGACAATCAAACATAAAAATCATCTCCTCTATTTATTAAATTTTTATATAATATTTATTAGTTTTACCTTTTGAGTTAGAAATGAATTATTTTTTCTATAATTTCTTTATCTTCTATTTTATTAATTTCAAAACACTTTTTTCCTAAATCCTTTATAGATGCGCCTAAATGATACATTTCTTTGTTATCGATGATGATAAATCTATCATGAAATTTATTTGTTTTAGCAACTTTTAGAATGGGATATTCTTTGTTAAATTTCTGAATATCTATATTTTGAATATTACTTTTGCTAGATGTTAAAATAACTACTTCTACATTGTTTTTCTTTTTAATTAGCATTTTTAAAATATTATCATCAACATAATTATCTATAATTAGAATCTTTTTATTCGCTTTTTTTATTATATCTACAATTAAACTATATGCATCATATATTTGACCTTGAAAAAATATTCTTTGTTTTATACTTTCTTCATGTTGTAATTGATTAAATATTATATCAAATTTTTTGTCATGTTCAATAAATTTCTTATCCATCTTATTTTCAATAGAAATTACTTTTTCAAATAAGTTCTTATTTATAGTTATAAATTTTCGCATTTCTACAAAAGCATCCATAATTTTAATACTAACTTGTACAGCAACTTCACTTTTCAATATTCCTGATAACATAGCTATTCCTTGTTCTGTAAAAACATAGGGTAAATATTTTTTGCTTCTGTATTTATTATCTTCTAATTTTGAGGTGGTCACAATTTGTGACCACATAATTTTTAATTCTTCTTCTGTTAACTGAAAGCAAAATCTTTCTGGAAATCTACCTATATTTCTTTTAACTGCCTGATTCAGTTTTTTAGTTTCATAATTATACAGCTTTGCTACATCACTATCTAGCATTACTTGTTTTCCTCTTATGGTATATATTAAATTTTTTATTTCTTCATTAGATAGTTCATTTTGAATTGCTAATTTATTTTCTTCCATAGTTTCACATCCTTATCTTATATTACAGGCATTATAAAACATATGTTTGCATTTGTCAAGTGCTTTTATTAACATTTATATATTTATTTTTGGTATATTTTGCTGTTAAAATCATATCAAGCAATTTAAATAAAAGCGAAAACAAAAAAATTAACCTTTTACAGTTGATTTATCAATACTTTCGTCTTGTGCGACGATTTTACTTAATGGAGCCAATAAGCAGTTCAAATATCTAAAAAGATTAGTAATACCAACTATTCTAACTTTAGATTGAAGTCTATTTTAAAATAGCTTTATTTATAAAAATATTATCTTGCGAAAGCAAGTAAATATTTTTATGGTATGACGACATGATTCAGATAAAATAACATTTGTTATTTTTTGTAATTTTTTATTCTTTGTAAAAAAATAAAAAATACGATATGTAGTCATACCATAAAGGGTTGTTAGGGAAAAGTATTTTCCCTGACCATACAGAAACTCTGCTGAGTTTCTAGTATGTTAGAAACTTGATAAAAGTTTAATATAGAAAAATCAAAGGGGGTATTTATTTTACATTAAGCCTTCGAAGGCTATCTTATAAAAAAAGGAAATATAAAAATGAGTTATGCAATCATTAGAAATGCTAATTATAAAAAAGATAGTTTAGCAGGTCTATACAAACACAACGAAAGAAAAAATACAAATTATTCAAATAAAGACATTAACAAAAATAATTCATTAAAAAATTATTCTATTAAACCATGTCATACCACCTATTCGAATGCTCTTAAAATATTACAACAAGAAAATAATTTACAAGGTAGAATAATAAAGACAACTAATGTCGTATGTGAATTTATTATTACTTCTGACAAGGAATTCTTTGAACGAATAGGCAAAGAAGAAACAAAAAGATATTTTCAAACTGCTTATGACTTTGTTGCAAGTTATAAGAATTTAGGAGAAAAATACATACTATCTGCAAAAGTACATAATGATGAAAGCACACCTCATTTACACTTGGTTTTTGTTCCTGTTATTCATACTAAAGACAAAAAAGGAAATGATATTGAAAAAATTGCATGTTCTCAATATTGGAAAGGAAAAGACAGTTATAGACAATTACAAGATAATTTTCATAAATATATTGTTGAACATGGTTTTGACTTAGAGCGTGGGAATACAAAAGAAAATATACATATACCAATAGAAACACTAAAACAGATAACAAATTATGACAATATAAAATATGAACTAACTAATGAACAAATACAACCTATTAATACTCAAAATACTGCTTTGATATTGCAACAAAACCAAGAATTAGTTCAATATACAAATAAATTAAAAGTACAATTAAGCAAATCCTATACAGCCATCAATAAAATAGAAAAATTACAGCAAGAAAATCTAAATTTAAAATATGAAAATGAAAGATTAAAAAAGGAAAATTATAAATTAAAAAATTATATTGAAAAAACATTTGAAGTGGTAAAACACTTATTCAATTTTCCTATTGATAGTTTTAAACGTCTAGTAAATAACTTTGTAAAACATTTTGAAAAATAAAAAGAAAAAGCAAATAATTTATATTATTTATATACAAATTATTTGCTTTTTTATTATATTATTTTTCTATACTCATGTTTATGTTTCAATATTATTCTCCTCATTAAAATTTCATATTTTGATTTTCTTGTTTAATGATTTTCCCTTGCTCCTTTGTTAATCTATTCTCTAATATCGCCAAATTCACTAAAGAACAAAGATTATTATAATTACTATTATTTATAATTTCATCAATAATATAATTAGGAACATGAAATCCATACTGATACTCTATTTTTTCTTTTAAACATCTAAACCTTTCTATTTCTTGATTTAACAATATATTTTTAACTTCTATTTCATTTATACTTTGTAAATATTTCTTAGCTTCCTTTTTATTTTTAAATTCTTGATATATTGCTGGAGAATCAATAACATACATTTTACATACTTCCCAATCAGACACAATAATATCTTTTACATTCTTTCCTATTTTTATTGCATAATATTTATTTTCCATAATTTTTTCCTTCTTATTAAATTTATAATAAACTCTTTTTTATTTGCCATCATTCGTACATTCGTCCTAATATTAAGTATAAAAATTTGCTATCCTGTAAATATATTAATGAAAGGATAAAATATTATGACATTATCACAAGCTATAATACAAAGAATTAATAATTTAATGATAGAAAAACATATTGAAAATCCATATCAACTTGCTTTGAAATGTGGATTAGATGAATCCGTAATTCGTAGTGTTTTAACTGGTAGAACAATTTATCCAAGTACTCACACTATGTTCTTTATAGCTTATGGTTTTGGTATGACTTTATCTGAATTTTATGATGACGGTTTATTCAAAATTGAAAATATAGATGAAAATTAATATTTCTTTCTATTTTTTTACAATTTTATCATACCCCCTATACTTTTTTCAACCGATTATATCTAAATGTTTATAAGTACAGAAAGGATACTTTACCCTCCTGTACTATGAAATCAATTATTACAATTTATGAATAGCTTTTACCATTTTTTTATTCTATTTTTGTATATAAAAATAACTTTTAAAATTATATTTTTATTTTTCTTTTTTATTAAACTGTAAGAACTATCTAACGAACAAATACAACCTATTAATACAAAAAATACTACTTTAACATTGCAACAGAATAAAAAATTAGCTAAATACACAAATAAATTAAAAGTACATGTAGATATAGAATTTAAACTTTTAGATGTCTTAAAATCCAACAATATTACTAGATTTAAATTAAGCTAAATAACTGGAATTAGATATAACACTATTTGTAATTATTGTTCTGGTAATGTTACTCTATTAAATAGAGAAATAGAAAAATTTAGATATGGTTTATTAAAGAGATATGATCCTACTCATATCTCTTTAATATTTATATAATTTATTTTATATATTGTTCTATAACATATTTTTCTTTAAATCCTAATTTTTCATAAAATTGCTGATTTTTACTATGGTACTCTGTACTTAATGTTAACATTCCTCCACCTAAATCTTCAAATTTATCTATTATATATCTCATTAGTTGCTTTCCATATCCTTTATTCCAATATCCTTGTGCCGTTCCAACATTATTTATTCCAGCAATTCCATCTACATAGTTTAAAGTACCTACACTTACAGGAATGTCATTATCATACACAATTATATGTAGATGTTTATTACTATTCATTGTTTTTTTTACAGCTTTATAATAACATTCTGTTACTGCGTCTGCATACACATTTTCTTCAGGATTTTCAATTACATCATTATATGCAGATGATAAAACATTCATAAAATCATTATATTCTTTTTCATTTTCTACAATTTTTATATTTGTGGTTATTTCAATTTTCTTTGGATTTTCTAATAACATATAAACATCTGTATTATTTATCTTATAATTATTGTCTAACAATAATTCTTTGTTTTCTTTATAATATCTATCATTTTTACCTACATAAATGCTTGGTGTTCTATTTATAAATTTAAATTCATTTTCTATATTTGTAAGCATTTCTTTATTAATTTTATTTTTCAAGTACGCTATATTCCAAAAACAATCATCCATAACTTTTGAAGTACATAATATATAATTGTCACTATCCTTCTTATCATCAAAAAACATATCTTTTAATAATATATATTGCATATTTAAGCAATTACTTGCAATCATTTCTTTGTTCATCACTTTTACCTCCTATCTATAATTTTCTTTTATAGCAAATTATCTTTTTTATATCGACATTCTATAAATTCTTTATATTTATTTTATCAAATTAATTATTCCTTTTCTAAAAAACAAACTTTATAAATTGTAATTTATCTTTCTGGTTCAAACGAACAATGCACATGTAATACTTTCCATTTATCTTCTATCTTTTCTATATACATTGTAGTCCTTACATAAGGTCTTGGACAACTTTTGTATTTTGCAATAAAACATAAACATGCTACATCGTCTTTTGAAAACACATTAAAATCTTCTATAATCAATTCTTCAACTTGTCCTGATTCAGTTTCTTTACCATTTAATAGAAAATCGGAAACCAGTGCCAAATGTTTTTGCAGAGTATAAGTATCGTTATTTTTATGATTATCATAGTATATAAGTCTATTGTTCTCCGTATCATAATATTCCTTCAATTTTTCCAAGTCTTTATCAACCCAAGTTTGATTATACCCATTTAAATAATTCAAAAAATATTCTTTTATATTATCCATTTTTTTCTCCAATCTATAAGTTTTATTTAAGCTAAAAATTGTAACATTTTATCTTTATTTTCTTCTAAACATTTATTTACATCAAAATAATATTTTCTCCACAAGTCAACCTGTCCTTTATGTTCCTTTTCTTTTTTTTCGATTAACACACCACCCAATGCTTCCATAGTTTTATATGAGCCTATATTTGTATCTAAGCAATCAAGATATGCATAATCAATTTTATATTCTTTTAAAACCTTAAGAGCTAAATATAAATTTATTTTATTATATCCTTTTCTTCTTTCAGATGGTCTAATAGAATATCCTATATGCCCTCCAATATCTCTTAAATTATCATCTAATTTTAGTCTAATATTACTTGAACCAACTATTCTATTATCATTTTTTCTTATTAAATAAAAATTTTCTGTTGGTACAACATTTGGTATCTTTCCCTCTCTTTCATCATTAATTCTGATTAACCAATTTTCATAATTATCTAAATTATTTTTTAATCCACCTTTTTTCAAATAAAATTTCTTCAAATTTTTGGGAAATATTTTCGTGGCTTTCAAGACATTGTATTATATCATTATCCGTTATTGGTATTATTAGACCATTGTCATCTTTAAAGGTATCTATGCATCTCTTTATAAAAAGATTTTCATTATCAATTTTTCTACAAGATAATATTCCTAATTTACCTCTCCTAATACTAAATCTACCTGATAATTGGTCAAGTTCTGGATTATTAACATCGCTCGAATAATTTTTACACTCTATATATAAATATGGACATGGTACATTTCCTTTTTCATATATATATGTAAAGAATCCATGTTCTGATACATTTGTAAAACATATATCTATTCTTTTTCTACCATCATTAATCTCTTTTTCCTTTTTAGGATTTATAAGGTTTGGATAAAGTAAAAGTTCAAATATACCAATCATTATATTGTGAAAATCAGATGCAGAATTTGTACCATATGGAATATTTTTTAATCTTTTTATAAGAATATCACAAATTTTGTCTATAGAGATATCTTCCAACATATTTCCGTTCATTGGATTACTTTTACTTAAATAAGCTTTTTTAAAATCTTCCAATACTTCAGGATGTTTCATTGTAAAATTACTTAAATAATCTTTATTCATTTCTTCTTCAGTTTTGATTATATCTTTTTTAGTAACAAATAACTCTTTTGATTTTTTCCTTTGTTGTACTAAGCTTGTTTCATTTCTTATATTTTCATCTTGTAAAAAATTTAACACAAAATGTTGACGATATTGTGAACTAGAACCTTCAAGTTTAAAATTAACAATCTTTTTTGGTACTAACAATATAGGTTTATTATCTATCACCAATCTTTCCATATATTCATTTTCCCATTTTAGTGTTTTCTCGTTCCAAAAGAAGCCAGAAGGTACGTTCGGAGTAAGTTTTATATTAAGTAAATTACATTGATTAATTGTATATTCAAGTAAATGCTTTTTTAATATATTAGTTAGCATATCTGATAACATATCTTTGTCAAAACCATTTACTAGAACTCTTAAATCTTCTATATCTTTTAGTACACCATCTTCTATTGCTTGACTACTTTTTAAACCTTCAAATATTTTTAATGCACCTATTTGACCAACACCTTTTCCGTTCGAAACTCCTTTAGATAAACCTAAATGTGTTTCATTTATTTCGCTAAGATGAGAACATAAGTATTTTGCTTTATCATTTAGATTATTTGATAATGTGTTTAATAAATAAGAGAAAAAAGAATCCATTGTGTCGACAAATCTTGCATTAAATTCACTATCATATTTTCTAATCAAATTAGAATCAATAAATAAAGGAATATCTTTTTCAATATCTATATCTACAAAGTCAAGTTCAAATTGAGATTTATTCAGATTTAATTTTTCACTAATTTTCATATTTTTGCCCCCATAATGCCATTTTCTAGTATATTATAAAATATTATAAAATATTTTTAAATTTTTTTCAATAATTATTGATTGCAGAACGATTGTTTGGTATAATATTTGAAAGTAATCGCTTTATTATTTTAAAAGGAGGTCAAAATATGGCAGAATTAAGTGTTTTAAATCAAAAGATATCTTATATAAAAATTGAAAATGAAGATTACATATCTATTACTGATATGTTAAAGTCTAAAGATGGTGATTTTTTTGTTTCGGATTGGCTAAGAAATAGAAATACCATTGAATTTTTAGGAATTTGGGAAGAAATTCACAATCCTAATTTTAATTATGGCGAATTCGCCATAATTAAAAGTCAAGCAGGTTTAAATAGTTATAAAATTAGTGTAAAAGAATGGACTGAAAAAACAAATGCAATTGGAATAATTTCAAAAGCTGGTAGATATGGTGGAACTTATGCTCATAAAGATATCGCTTTTGAATTTGGAATGTGGATTAGTCCAAAATTCAAATTGTTATTGATAAAAGAATTCGAAAGATTAAAAGCAGAAGAACAAAAACAAATAGGATGGAATGCAAAACGAGAGCTTTCAAAAATAAATTATAGAATACATACTGATGCAATAAAAAACAATTTAATTCCTAAAGAATTAAGTAAAAATCAAATAAATTTTGTTTATGCTGAAGAAGCTGATGTTTTAAATATGGCATTATTCGGTATGACTGCAAAAGAATGGCGTACTAATAATCCTGATTTAGATGGAAATATAAGAGATTATGCTACTATGAATGAACTGATATGTTTAGCGAATTTAGAAAATTTAAATTCTGTTTTTATAAAAGAAGGTTTAAAACAATCTGAAAGACTTGAAAAATTAAATAAGATTGCTATATCTCAAATGCAAATTTTGAATGATACTGATGTTAAATATTTAAAATAAAAATGACATAGTGAAAGAAATTTTTATAAAAAACAAAAAGATTCAAACGTTTTACATTTGAACCTTTTTGTTTTGGTTACGGAGCAGGCATGCGAAAAAATATATCTGCAAAGTAATGCTCTTTTTATATAATTCGATTTATTGTCTATACTTTAACATAACTTTCTTAATTTATCAATACTAACAGCAAATTTTTAAAAATAAATATAAAAGATTGAAAAAAATATTAAAGAATGATAACATATACTAGAATTAGTGAAATTCAAAGGAGAAAATAATGGAAAAAGAGAAATCTTTGATTGCGAGAAACGATAGAAGAGGAATAAAAAAAATAGTAAATAATGTAGTTGAGTTTATAAAATCAAAAGTAAATAAAGACTATATTTTATCTGAGAATTCGCCAGAATTTTTAAAGCAAAATAGGGATTTGATTTTAAAAACCATAGAAGCAAATGTACAGTATCTAGACCAAATATCAGACGATATACTATTAGAAGAGCTACTTCAACAACAACTTCCATCTAATGGAATCATTGATACCGCTTTTAAAAGAGGATATACTCTTGGAAAAGATAGTACACCTGTTTTAGTAAGTGAACATGCTAAAAAAGCAATATTACAATATGTTGAAATGCAAAAAAATACTAATGATAATACTGTTAGAGATAATTTATTCATACGAAGAACATTAGGTAGTCAATGGAAAATACCATATTTATTAGAAAACTTAGATGAAAGTCTATTACAAGATGTTGAATTTAGAGAAAAATTATTAGATTTAGCAATTGAAAAAGGTTATAAAATAACAGAACTTTCACCAATGCATCTAAAACAAATTGATAGACTTGCTGAAAATTATTATAGAGATTTATTAGAAAATAATATAGATGGAATTTTAACAAGAAACATATTAAGTTCAGAATTATTGAAAAACAAGGGATTTTTAGAGAGTTATATTAATTTATTGAAACAAAAAGGAATTGATAATGAAACTATTGTAAGTAGTTTAACATACAACGAGGAATGTACTAATGTATTAAAGAATAATTTCGAGTTATTTCAATCTGTATTCGAAAACGTAACTCCAACAAATTTGGAAAAATTTTTTAATAAATTTTTTAGTGATAAAGAATTAGATGCGCTATTTACAGAAGAGCAGGATTTACAAGGCAAATTATTAAGAGTCAGTCAGTTATATGCTAAGGATAATACTATTTTGCAATCTTTAAATGGAGAATTGCTTAAAGACCAATATCAAAGTATACCTAATTATAAAATGCAATTGATTGCAAAAAATTCAAGATTTCAAGATAGAATATTAGGTTTAAATGATTATGAGAATAGTCTATATAATAAAATTGCACAATTAGTATCACAAAAAACAGATAGATGGAATAGATTTGAAAAAAATATAGTTGAAAATTTATCTGATGGTTATTATGGAGAACTAATTAATGACTTATATGAACAAGCAAAACAGGGTAATAAAATAACAGCTGAAGATCTTGAAACGTTGACTTTCCTTCTTTCAAAACAGTGCTCCTCAAAATCATTTTTTGATGAATATTTAACAGATAGCTATAAAAGACAGGGAATGGATGATAAAAGTATAAAACAAGAAGAAATTAGATATTCTAATAATGTATTTAATATTACTAATAAAAAAGAATTAGAACATTTTGAAGAAATTAAAGAATTAGTATGTGATACTATATTAACTAATCCTAGTTTAGATGATGAGCAATTAACTGCTCCGATAAGCAAATATCTTGGACATTTTAATCAATTATCTGAATTAGATAGAATGAAGTTAGCTTTATTACAAAAATATTATAATATGGATTTAGAAGAAGCATCTAATATTGTAAATAAATTCTCTTCTGATATAGATAGTATATCTGTTAATGATGATTATCAAGCAAATATAATTGAGCAAATTAAGGCAATAAAAAACATTTTTGAAAGTAATGATATTAATATTTTAAGTCAAATTGGTGACTTAGATATACTAGTGCAAACAGATTTATCTTCAAGTACATATCTAGTTGAAGAAACAAAAGAAATGTTTGAACAATTATATAAAGAAAATTTATATATGCCTAAAGAAGATGACAAGGTAGGAAATACCACATATAAAGGAAAAAATATTGAAGTTTTTGATGCTAATACAGATTTTTCTATAATTGTTAAACGTGTAGGTGCTACAAATGAAAATTCACAAGATATTTGGAACCGTATGACAAAAGATGGAGAGTATGGAAGAAAAGATTTAAGATATTATACATGTACATCGTATATGACAGATGAAAATCTTTTAAATCAAGATAATGAAATTGAAGTTACATTTGGATTTGCACAAGGTACTAATAATTACTCATTTGATGCGATATACCCACATGACGCACACACTCCATTTTATGGAGGAGATGATATTTATGATGATTTGAACGGCTCTTATATGATACCATCTACTTTGGAAATGAATACAGATAATCGCTATAATGAAGTAGTAATAAACACTTTGGGAATTGGTGAAAATGGACAAATGACTAAAATGCAACCAGATTATATTGTTTATGTAAAATGTCAAAATGACATGGATTTGGATGGATTAGAAAATGATCCTGTTTGGGAAAAATCTAAAAAAGCTGCAAGCGAGTTTGGTATTCCTATTGTAGTAATAGATAGAGAAAAGGTTAAACAGAGTGAGAAAGCAAAAATAGCCAATATGTCAGAAGAACTAAAAGGCAAACCGAATAGTAATGATGTTTTGAGATTCGTAAAAAAAGTTGAACATTATATCAGTAGATATGGTGTAGAAAGTATTTTAGAATATGCACCTCAAGATAAAATGAATTTTTTAAGAAAATATATAGAAGAAAAAAGAATAGAAGAACAAAGTAATATTTCAGTTCCTAATGTAAAAACTGCTACTGCAATAAAACAATCTACTAATGCTAGACAAGATATTTTAAGAAGACAGGATAACTTGAAAGAAAAAAATATTATTGGAGAAGAACGATGAAAAAAATAAAAAATAATAAAGTTATAGATTTAAGAAATAAAAGTGAACATGAAAAGGTAATTGAACTTGGGAAAATATCAAAAAAAATCAATTCAATTTTCCAAAACTCTATTCAAAATAAAAAAATAAAGAATTAGTTTGGGATTGTTGTAAAATGAAATAAAGGTGGCTAGTATATAGTCACCTTTTGCCATCTTATAAATTATTAATTTATATTGTTAAATAAATATAATGCTACTTTATTTTGTTCTGTTGTTTCCATTTCCATAAGTTTAGCCATTGCAAACATTACAAGTTTATATTTTGCAAAGTTTATTAAAGTAGTTCTATATTCTTCATCAACTTCTTTTAGCATAGCATCAAATTTTTCATAGTTTTCTTTAGTATTGTATATAAGACCTGACCATTTGCTTTGGCTCATGCATATTGCTAGTCTTAATTTATCTTTTATATCCATATCATTTATCATATTTATTAAATATTCAACTTTTTCATTTTCCATATTCTAATTACCTCCATATTAAAATCTTGTATCGTTTTTCTTTCTATTATTTTTATCTTTATTAATTTCGTCTTTTGGCTTTACTTTTCTAGCTATGTTATTTGCAATTTCATTTTCATCATCAGTAAATATTCCATTTCTATATAAGTCATCACTAACAATTTTATAGTTATTATCTTTGTCATAACAAATTCTTTTGTGAAAATGCCCCATAATACTATGCCAAAATTCTTTAAATTTGTGTAACTGAGCCTTTATACTTTCTTTTTCCTCTTGTAGTTTGTTAATAATTTTATCTTTAGCAGATAATTCACCTTTTAAATTATAAATTTCTTTATCTTTTTCTTCTATTTGATACTTAAGTGAATGATTTTCTTTTTCTATTTCAAAAGCACTATGTTCAAAGTCTCTAATAGCCACATTTAAGTCATTTACACTTCTAACTGTTTTAGTGATATCTTTTACATCTTTGGTAAAGTTTTTGATTTTCTCGACATCCTCGTTCGAAATAACCATATTATTTTTATTAAACTTAGCAGGTTTTAAATTATCTAATATTTGATTTATATCTTTTGTTGTATTATCAAGTTTGTTAGTTTGTTTATTTGCTTTTTCAAGTTTTTTTTCTTTTTCAGCAAGTTGCTTTTTTATATTTGTATAATTGCTCATATCTTTAACATTTATATCTTGATTTCTGCCTTTTTGTTTTTCTTTTAGTTTAATATCCATATCGTAAAATTTATTAAAAGACTTTATACAAGCATTTCTCATTTTATCTTGAATTTTAGTTAACGATTCTTTTGTGAAAAGTTGTGATTTACCAACTTGTTTTTTCATTCCTCTAGTACAGTTTTCTATTATTGGTACACCTACAATGTGCATATGAGGAGATGTTTCATCAAAATGAATAGTAGCATTTGCTATTTTAAAAGTTGGTAATATCTTAATCAAGTCATTTACTTGTTCATTATATACATCAATCATTTTTAGTCTGTATTGTTTGTCTTTATCTTTCCAAAAGTCCATATCTCCAAGTTCAATTATAATCTCACAAGCAAGGTCATTTTGAGATTCGTTTATCTTTATAAAATAGTTATCTATTTTTCTGTCATTTCTATTCTGCTTATTGTTGTATTCTATACGAGCTTCTTCAAATTCTTCTAAATATAAATCTTTTACATCATTTACAATATCATTTGTACCACGAATTACTCTAATCAAATCTTTTTCATTATCATAATCTCTTAAATTATGCTTATTAACTTTAGATAAAACATTTGCATTTTGAATAGCATTATTTGAAAGAGAAGTAGTACCAGAAACATTTCCTTTAGAAACTTTTTTTGCTAATTTACTTTTGTTTTTATCACTTCCTAAATGAAATGAATAAGCTAATTGCTGTTCCATAAAAGCACCTCCTTTGAAATTTCTTCGTAGCATAGGACTTTGACTTGTCATAAGTCCTAACCCCCTATGAGTTTTGACATACTATCAAAACTCGGGGGCTCTGCGAGGCATAAATTAACTATCGCCACTTTCATTTTTACTAAAGTAAAAACAAAACGTGCCACGTTAATTTAATTGTTGCAGAGAAAATATAAAGAGCATTCTTGCAACAATTATTTATGCTTCTTCTTTGAAGTAGTATGAGTAACAAGTCCCAAGCGTAACTTTCCTTCTGGTCTTGCCATATAGTTTTTAAATTCTTTCATTGCTACAAGTCTAATAACTTTTTGATTTTTCTTTAATTTAAACTCAATAGCTCTGTTTCTGATTTTTGCAACTTGAGTTTTAGTATCATAATTTTCATCAATCTTATCATCGTGAAAATAATATTCTCCTAAGTCCATATAGTTTATATCTAATTTTTTTTTCAATGTGCCTAAATAATCTCCTAGTTGATTATTATTCATATTTACACTAACTTTAGCATCTTCAAGTTTTCCATCTCGTTCTATCATAGTAGGAACATCAACAATTCCTTTATCATATAGCTTGTCTATTTGCTCAATAAAACTACTTCTAAAATTTACTTTTTCTATTTCAAAACTTCCGTCTTTATTTTTCTTTAAAGTAGCAGTATCAATAAATTTTGAAATAAAGCTTTGTTTCTCATCTTTACTTTTCATAGTCCAAAGTTTTAATAATACATCTTTATACATTTCATGTTCAGTTAGTTTTTCTCTTTCAATATCTCTTTCAGCCATTAAATGTTGTGGATTATAATTTTCCTTATCAAAGTCTAATGCATCAATTCTTTTATTCTCTAGTGTAGAAAGTTTTTCTTCAATTAGTTTATAATCTTCAGAGAAATCTTCCATCTCTAAAATGCCATTCATATATGCTTTTTTTAGTCTGTCTTTCTGTTGCAGAAGTTTCTTTATTTCTTCATCAATTTTCTTACTTTCATCATCTTTCTTTTCAGCAAGTATAGGGTAAAAGTATTTCTTAACGTGATAATCATACTCTACTAAATCTAAAATATAATCAATTAAGCAGTTTTCAATTTCATCTTCGTTATAATAAAGCTTACAAGTATCACAGTAGTAATACATATATTTAGATTTCTTTCCACCAGTTCCTTTACAAGTCATTATTTGACCACAAGTATGGCATACAAGCTTTTGAAAGAATATATAAACCCTATTTCTGCAATATGCTCTTTGATTTGTTTCTTTTTGATTTTGAACTTCTTCCCACATAGCTCTTGTTATAATAGGTGGTACAACATCCATGTAAATTTCAGTTTCTTTGTTGCTATCATTTTTATATCTTTCATAATCTCCCATATATATTTTATTATTAATAATTCTATTAACAGAAGAGTCAATCCATTTTTTAACTTGTGTATATAAAACTTTTTCTTGATTTAGGATATTAGCAATAGTCTGATAACTTTTTCCCTCTAAATATAATTCAAATATTCTTAAAACAATATCTTTAGTTGTATTATCAACTTTTAAAGTTTTGTCTGGAGCTCTATAATAACCAAGAGGGCACTTACCTGGAATATGACCTGCTTTAATAGCACCATTTAAACCAAATTTTGTTCTTTCACTAACTATTTCAATTTCTAATTGAGATAGAACCGTTAACATTCTAACAAAGAAACGACCATTTGCAGTTGAGGTATTTACATCATCTCTATCACATATTAAATAGCAATGATATTTTTCAAGAGTACTAATTAAAACCTCTAAATCACGAACAGACCTTGTAACTCTGTCTAATTTATAAGCTACAATATAGTTAATTAACCCTCTTTTCATATCTTCTAGCATTGTTTGAAATGCTGGTCTATTCTTCATATCTTTAGCAGAAATTCCTGCATCTTTATAAACTTTAAATATCTCAAATCCTTTGTATTTGCATAATTGTCTTAATTTTTCTTCTTGCTCTCCTAAACTAAAACCTTCCC
>ERZ1643246.392-NODE-392-length-57553-cov-35.598716_pt1 | contig 57553 bp, 52 predicted proteins | sample MGYA00579265_ERZ1643246 | MGnify/ENA primary metagenome ERZ1643246 (study PRJEB29033, sample SAMEA4952261) | chicken gut metagenome | biome: Broiler Chicken; feature: Gastrointestinal Tract; material: Caecum | place: Ireland | collected 2018 | study: Broiler... | reverse complement strand
ATTCTACAGAGGGTGTCTTTCTTTTGTGCAATATTTTGGATTTGCTCATTTATAGTTTATAAGTAAATCTTCGATATCTTCAGAATAATATTCCTGTCCGTTTCCTGCATAGGTAATATATAGACAATAAAGATTAATACAGTTTCTTCCTACTTCGACTATTCTAAAACATAAAAAAGAGAGAATTACAAAAATGTGCTTTTCTAACAATATCAACATAATTTTTGTGGAATTTCGTTTTTTTCTATAATTCCATTAACTGTGCTTGTGTTTTCATAATTATCTTTCTCTGTGGTGTAAAACGCTTTACTCCACCAATAGAATCCGCAATTTGTTTTACCCCGCCTTCATCCGCATTAATAAACAATGAAAGGCGTTGTGTCGCTCTTGAGCAGGCAATATAAAAGACTCTCCTCTTTTCCTCGCTAAACGCACTTTCATCAATGTCTGTAATAATTATTACCCTACTTTCAAGCCCCTTGAATTTGATTGCTGTTGTAAACAGAATAGAAGTATTGTTTTGTTCACGAGAAATAGGAATTCCCGATATTTTATAAATGCCGTTTAGGATGGAATCTTCTTCTTTTTTCAAAGATAAGATTACGATATCACAAAGAGAATATCCATTTCGATCATCTGTATAGTATTTTATGAGGCGGCTCAATTTCATCAATGGATCTCCTTTTACAAAGCTTATACTTGTTTTATCTCCATTGACCATAGTAATTTTTTGATTAAGTTCTATATCAATCACATTATATGAGGTCAGTGCAATCTCATATGTATTTCGACAATTTTTAGTGAGTACCAATTTGCACTCCGAATCTCTGATCCATTGCGGAATTTCTTTTGTAGTCAGCATCTGATTTTTATCGTAAAAAACAAAAAAGTGTCCCTCAATCAACTCAGAATATTCTTTGAAATAAATTATTTCATCGTTATCAAAATCTTGCCCTTCATCAATTATGATATCATCAAAATCCAATTTATCCCAATCAATTTGTATAAGCGCATGAGATCTATCCTTAGGATTTGATAAGTCATTTCTCTCGGCGGAATATCTCGTAATAAATGTGTGTATATTATAATACATCACATTTTCGTATGGGTACATATGTGCTAAGAAACTGAACAGCATTCGATTAAAACACAAAAATAATATTTTTCTACCTTGGATTCCAAAGCGCCTGGCAGCTTCTTTTGCAATTAATGTTTTCCCGGTTCCCGCAACGCCCTGTATTGTAGCATTTTTTTGCTCAGAGATGTAATCCAACAAGCCTGTCTGTTCATTCGTAAGTTTTAGAAATGCTTTTTCCAGAGCGTTCTTCTTTGCACCAGGTGCAGTTATCAACTCGAAATCGGCAGCAATCATATCTACAATTTTTACAAATTCCTCGTCTGTAATATTAACCTTAGATTTTGAACCGTAGAATTCGAAAATATCGTATATTGCTTGAGTCCCTTTGGAAAATGCTTCATATCCGAGAACTGCTCCTGAAGCCTCCTATATGAAAGAGGGAAACTCTGAATTTTATCATTTATTTCGCACGATGAAAACCAAACTGCCGCTTCTACCGGAAAACGAGAATCAAGATCGTATGCAATATTATAAAGCGCCCGCCGGTAGTGATATATGCCGTCAATAGCTTGAGAAAGTGGATCATTGCGTTTTTTCTCGCTTAACACATACACTTCACTGGTTGCCTGATTGATCTGATTAAAAGTACCATTATGATATACAATATCCCCACCTTTTACTTCTAAGACTAATGCACCAAATTTCCTATGCAGTATTAAAAAATCATTTTCTTTCCATGTAGATTTCCACTTGTTGCTACGCTTCACCCATTGAACAGAGTGAAAAATCACATAATCATCTCCTAGTTTTTCGAGGAATTCATATACTTCTCTTTCGGAAAATGGAAGATCTGTTATGTCTTCCTTTTGCGGATATATCATTGCACACATATTACTTTAACTCCTTTGAAAGCTGTTCGTAATCGATTTCCGACACTTTATATGCGTGCCACCCCATAGCAGCGTAGTTTCGCATAACGCTATCAGCTGTTTCATGGTCACAAATTAAAGTATTCTTACTCGGCCAAGACATAAGGATGAAATCCCCCAAAGTAGAGTTCTTGATAATTGTTTCTAAATATTCTGGCTTAGGAATATTATTTTCCTCCAACTTTTTTAGAAAAGGATGATCTGACTCATCAAAAAAAGTATATATCCCAGACCAACGACTAATTGAATTTGTTGTATAAGAATGCTCTTTATCAATGGAACGTTTCATGTCAACTGTTTCGACAATTTCTGTTTCTTTCACTAGTACATCGTACCCGAGAAAATAATTTTCAATATAATCCCATCGTTCTTCATCGTTACTTAACTCTGTAAAAAATCTGGACAAAATATTAACATCTCGATTATGCTTCTGACGAGCCTTAGTAACATAGTTGTTGGAATAGTAGATATTTCCCATTACAATACCTCTTATTTTACTGGGATCGTTCAAACGAATAAAAATCTCAGGTTCCTCACCACCAACAATCTCATAGGTGATGTATCCAAATACAGATAATATTTTCAACGAAAGTGCAGACCATTCATCACTTACAAGGCTTATATATGATGAATAAGATGCTCCATGCACACACGAGAAATTACTTACAACTCTGGATTTTGTAATTGACTTTCGCATATATTCCTTGAAATTACCGTTCGCAAGAGAATACTGTGTACGCCCAATCGTCTCATTAGTTCTGTGCTTTACACATGTATGATTTGGATCAACAAGGTCAAATAACGAATTGGCAATCATTCGCGCCTTCGCCATTCCGTACCGCTCACTTAGCAACTTCGCAAAATCATCAGTGGTAAAAAATTTTTTGCGAAAATTATCATAAAGACCATTTGCTATAAATTCAAAATCCTCCAAAATCATATTGCGGACATCACAAAGTAAGTAATCCTTACTAGCTTCAATAGTAACTTTTTGTCTTGGAGAGAAATAATCACGAATTCCTGGCATTATTTCAACATTGTCATGTGCTGCGGCCTGTTTATTGAAATACCAATATTTGAACTGTGGAAAAGAAATATTGGGATGGAAATCCTCCCAAATTTTTTTCAAATCAACAGAATAAATATCACCAGTATCGCTGAGTAATGTACCATCTTTTTGTGGTTCCTTATATCTTCCTTCCTGAATATATTTGAAACAACGTCCATACCTTGAATTCATCACATCTTGCACATGTTCTCGTTGAATAACCACATAAGCTTTGGTAAACACGCCCTGTGGGCGAGAAATTAGCACTTTATAATTGTACTTATCGTAAAGATCCTTCTCTATCATAAGCAAACATGTTTTAAGCTGATTGATACAAGAAGCATCTTCACCACCGAAAATATATGTAAAAGCTTCTGGGGTAATCAAAAAATTCCTTGCATAATTCTTATTCTTGTGAGTTTCATAGATACCCTCAAGCACTTTCTTAATTTGATATTGTTTAATTTGCGACATGCCAAACAACACCTTCATAAACATGAGATCATTATAATAAAAATCTGTAATGGCATATCCAGTCATAGAATTTTTACGTGCAGCACGGCCAATTTCCTGCACATAGTCGCAAAGATTACCTGCTGCCGCATAATGATATACATTCTTTATATCATTAACATCTACTCCCATACCAAACGCTTTTGTCGCATACATTATAGGGGTAATGCCCTTCCTGAATTTGTCAAAAGTATCACGTTTTTGAGCATTGAAATATTCTATACTTTGTTCATCAACATTCCGACCCGTATAAGTTCCAATACTGTCGCAGACAGTGATCCCTGCAAAGCCACGCAATCCTCGTTTAGCATCTCTAGCTAAAGATGCATACGGAAAATAGACAACTGTTTTTTCCCTTCCCGCAATCCATTGCTGCAAATGAGTATTCAAATCAGCTGTCTTTTTTACTTCATATTCCGGCTTTGGAAGTTTTGACTGCGATTTGATATTAATCTTAAACTTAATATCTTGCCGCTTAGTATATCCAATATACTTAATGGGGTTTTCCATGTACAAGCTGATAATTGTTTCACCAACAGAATCATCAATACCACCATTGATTGCAGTTGCAGTAAATGCACAAACAGGGAAATGATATATTTTCCGTTTTCCACTACGATACACCTGAGCACGATGACGCAAACGGTTGATATAATTTCCAAGATACCAATAATCCGGTCTGAACCCAACGCCCCACGTTGTGACAATATGAGCCTCGTCAACAATCAGAAGGCCAATTTCACGCTCACCAATAATTGTTTCAATTGAATAAGACAAAAGTGTCTCCGGGCTTAAATACAGAAGATCAACTTCACCATCCTTAATCCGTTTCAAAACGGCTTCTTTTTCAACCTGCGTGATTAAATCAGAATTAAATGCTTCCACACGAGTATAATCACTGCTGATTAGCTTTTCCTTCTGATCCTGCATCAGGGCTTTTACAGGCTCAATAATAATTGTGAGTTTATTATACTTTTCAGCAAGATAAACCGCAGGAATCTGGAACATAACTGACTTTCCAGCACCTGTAGATGCTGTGATAAAAATATCCCTGAATGACTTGCCCTTTTCATCGTCATATGCATTTTCAGCTTGTCGGATAATCTCTCTAATAATTTGTCCTTGAGATATTTCCACGACCTCTTTATCAAAATCAGGATTCTTATAAAATAAAATAGTTCTAAATTCCTTGAAACCTTCAATTCCAATATCTTCTTGCGCAATACGAATCAATTCCGCTTCTTGCGCAATGTCTTCTTCTAAGCACTCATGATAGCGAAATGCTCTAATTCGATGTTGCTGACAATATGCCAGAAATGAATTCAGTATTCTATCTGATACTTCACCACCAGTTGTCTGAATGCCAACTGTCTTTGGCATAATAGCTCCAACCACCGCAAGATCCCGCAGATATGTTTCAATATCTTCATTAAGATAAATCTGGAAATCTGTTTCCCCTTCACTATCGCTAAGCTTGCCAGATGGATAAAAGTCACTAACGGTAATCCGTTCAGATTTTTCATATTCATAATTGAAAAAACTGCCATAATATTTATCTTCAACATGAATCAATGAATTATAAACACTGAGAAATTTCATACAATCGTCACTCGGCGTACTAAGTTCCTGTCCATCAAGTCCTCTCTCTATTTCTGCAGCTAATTCTTCTGTAAGATCAAACTCAATAGGATAATAGTCTGGAAATAGGTTATTTCTATAAATGACAACCTCTAAGCCGTCTTCTGTTACCGCTTCATCAACTCTACCTTTGATCAGAGAATATTCCTGGTAAGTGATCCAAACCACATCTGTTTCCTCAAGATCAAGCAATTCTCTTTGAAGTTTCTTGCGAGTTCTTTTATCAAAAGACAAAACATCAACTTTAGATGCTACATTTTCCTCAATAAGTGGTGTTTCATCCAGTTCTTTCAAAAATGATACATCGAACCCTTTATATATTTTTAGCATCATTATTTTCCCCTCCTCTAAGCATTGCTACAACATTACGTTTCCTTTATTCTTTCAATAGCTCGACTTTTTTCGCAAAAAATCTCATCAACTCCAGTCGCATATAATCTGACGCCAATTTCCTCGTGGATTTCGCTCTGCTTTCTGATTAGTAAAAACACCTCGTAACTTTTATCAAGGATTAGTACATATCATCTCAAACTGAAACGATCCCCGACACCAGCAGTTCTCTCAGCCCGATTCCTCAATCCCTTATTTACAAATATCAAATCTATTGTTTCATCGCGATTCAATTTCCCTACAATATCACCTACATTTTTTACGCTAGCAATTAAATCATCTTTTCTTTATCATCTTCTAATTCATTTGATAAAAGCAGTACATTCAAATTAGTATTTAATTTTGTATTATTGTATATAATTATAAGCCTCTACTACACCATTTACTATACCATTTTCTCAAAAAATGACGATTTTTGACGCCTCCAGACAAAAAGTAAGAACCCGCAGAAACCTTGTAAAATAAGGCTTTACGGGCTCTGACGCCACAGAACAAAACCACCCCGAACGAGCCAAGAGGTGAATACTAATTATTTTGTGGAAAAAGTGTGAAGTTTTGGTTTGGCCTGATTTTGGGGATTGTTTGAAGTTGTACTCATTTGATTCATCTCCTCCAATATGAGACTTTAGAGTAACCAGGTACAACAAAAGTCGCTGAAGATGTGAGATGCAGGCATGACTTTTGTAACTCCGGGAACTGGATAGGAAGTGAATTACTCCAAGTATCTAAAGTATCTCATAAAAGTTGAAGTCTTGCTATCCGGTTGGTCATAAAGCTCTTACCATACTTGTCTTTTGCTTTCGAAACCACTTCTTTCTGTGCAGCCGTAACCGCATAATCCATGCGGTATCCACGGTCACTCTGGCGGAGCAGCTCTATCTTTTCCAGTTCCCGGATCACTGCCAGAACGGTCATATAGTTCTTCTTTCCCCCCTTCTGCACCTGTTCCTTCAGGCATGTGCAGAACCGGTTCCGGATGATCAGGGCAACAAACTAAAATTTCTCTCCTCGGAACAACTTCTCTGACACATCTCTTCCCTTATACAGGTCAAGTGCCTGCGCTGCCGTCATCTTTTCTGATGTTATAATGACAAAATATCCGCAAAGCCGTTTCTCTTCGTTGATCACTTCATGCCATTCCCGTCCATACATGAATTTTTCGGCCGATGGATAAAGCTGTCTTTTTACCGTAATTCCGCTTACTTTATAATCCCGTATGCTGTATCTCCGATCTTCTTCAAAAGTTCCCTTTACTTCAAGAACAAAACTTTTAACAAGTTTTTTCATCCCCTTCATCATAATGACAAACTCATACCCGCATTTGTCCATGTACTAGATGTTCTCTTTGCTGAAATATCCCCCAGCATTTCGTCCAGATGATACTCTGAAATGATCCTGCGCAATACCAGATAAGTGCCCACTCTCAGGCATCCACTCCGATAAGCTTCTTCCTTGGTTTCAGGAAGTTCTTCTGACAGGAAGATTTTCAGAAAGGGCTTATTGCGCCGGCTCACAGCATAGCTGTTCGTGGAACTCTCGCGCCGGGCGCTGTCGCCTTAGCGACAAATTTCTGCTTCACACAAGTGCGCAGCCCGCGGAGCGTTTTTACATAACAGGGAACGAAGGTTCCTGTGATACAGAAAAAGACTGCCGCAGGCGGGGCGGCAGTCGATATGTGTCTTTTGTTATAGTTTTTCTGCGAAAAATCTTTCAATCTCCGCCCAGATCTCTTTCTGGAAAAACCGGAGGTCTGCATGATCTGCGTCCTGGATAGCAAGCAGAGTCACATCGCAGCCTGCCTTCTCCAGAGCATCGTGAAGCAGTTCGCTCTGAGAAAACGGAACCGTATGGTCCTGTTCTCCGTGGATAATCAGAAACGGCGGCGCATCCTTCGTCACCAGACTCACCGGACAGTATCCCAGCGCCTCTTCCTGATTGCGCATCACATTTTTTCCAAGCAGCAGGGATTCCGGAGCGGCTGCACACTGTTCCGCCGACGCATAGGGGAATCCCCGGAAATCCGTGGGCGGATACCACGGGCACGCCGCCTGTACGCTGCTGGAATATTCCAGATACTCTCCCACGTCATAGGACGGATCCTTCGCCAGCGCAGCCATGCAGGTCAGATGCCCTCCGGCGGATTCTCCCATAACGCCGAATTTTTCAGAATCGATATGGTATCTCCCGGCATGGGCTCTCAGATAGCGGATCGCCGCCTTCACATCCTGCAGCTGCGCCGGAAATTTCGCCTCGTTGCTTGTCCGGTACTGAACCGATGCCACGACAAATCCCTTCCTGGCCAACTCCGTCAGGTACGCCAGATGCGCAGACTTGTCCATCGTCAGCCACGCGCCGCCGCAGATCCATACGATGCACGGATACTCTTTTTCTGCATCATAAGGATAAATCAGATCCAGCTTCAGATCCTGTCTCGTATGCCCGTACCAGGCGTCCACCTGCGCGAAAGTGACATCTGTGGTCACAATATACTGAGGTTCTCTTGGTTCTACCTGAATGTTTCTTCTCATTGCCGTTACCTCCTATTTTCCTCCCGCTGCATACTCCCGCAGCAGCTCCAGCATCTCATCCTCCTCCGGATAAAAGCCATCATGGTGTTTGCTGTACGAAAGCCAGCGGAAAAAATTGTTCATAAACTGCCCGAATCTCCAGTCCGGGAAATTCTGTTTGTGAATCTGCTTCAGCTCCTCATAAAAATCATTTAGTCTCTCCGGATCCCTCATAACCTTCTCCTTTCCATCTGCGAATATAGCGCCAGCATCCTCCATTGAAAATCTTTTCTCTTTCCTTCATCATACATGAAATTTCCCAGCAGAGCAAACCTTATCTTTACGTTATGCAGCGCAATATTTATTTTCTGATTACCAGTCTTGAGAAGTGCATAAAAATTCGCTATAATCAAGAATGTGAAATTTATAACTACTGTTCTATAGCAGACACGGAACACACTGCAGCCCGCGACGCACATCCTGCAGACAGCAGATTTCAAATACGCTCCAAAGCAGCGGCTTTCCGTACTGCTGTAAGTATATGCTATCAGGGAGAGAAAAAGAAAATGAAAATTGTATTGGAACACCTGACAAAAAAATTCCCTTCCCGCGGGAAAAAGAATCCCGGCGACGTTACCGCAGTAAGTGATTTCACCTGCGAAATCCCGGACGGTGAACTGGTGGGTCTGCTGGGTCCTTCCGGCTGCGGAAAGAGCACTACATTGAACATGATCTGCGGCCTCGAAGCTCCCACCGGAGGAAAAATCTTTTTCGGAGAAGAGGATGTGACAAAGCTTTCCCCGGAACTGCGGGGCGTCGGCATGGTTTTTCAGAATTATGCTCTCTATCCTCACCTGAACGTCCGCCAGAACATTCAGTTCCCTCTGGAGAACCTGCGGGGCAAAGACCGTCTCACAAAAGAGGAAATGGAACAACGGGTCTCCGAGACCGCGCATCTTGTACAGATTGAGGATCTGATGGACCGCAAACCGGGAGAGCTGTCCGGCGGCCAGCAGCAGCGTGTGGCGATTGCCCGTGCTCTTGTAAAATTCCCCAGGGTTCTTCTGCTGGACGAGCCTCTGTCCAATCTGGACGCCCGCCTGCGCCTCCAGACCCGGGAAGAGATCCGGAAGATTCAGAAGAAAACCGGGATTACCACCGTTTTCGTCACCCATGACCAGGACGAGGCCATGAGTATCTGTGACCGGATCGCCGTGATGCAGAACGGAGTCCTGATGCAGCAGGGCCATCCCCAGGAGGTTTATGACAATCCCTCCAGCCTGTTTGTGGCAAAATTCCTCGGCACCCCGCCGATCAACGTCTTTCAGGGAAGCGTCCGGAACCAGATGCTGTACATCGGCGAACAGCCGGTTCTTCCGGTCAGCGGCGCAGCCGACCAGGAAGTCTGGGCGGCGATCCGTCCGGAAGGATTTCTTCTGCAGCCCGACGGTCCTCTCGCCTGTCATCTGGAACGTGTGGAGGTTATGGGACGGGACGTCAGCGTGATTTCCTCCCACAGCGCCTGCACCAGCCAGACCCTGCGCTCCATCATCAGCGCAGAGACCCGCGTAGACACCGCATCCCCAACCGTACGTTTCGCTCTGAAGCCCGGAAAGGTATTTCTTTTCGAAAAAGAGACGGAAAAACGGATTCCTTTTGGAAAGGAGAATTCCTGAACATGAAAAAAAACAGCGGAAAAGCCTGGCTCTATCTTCTGCCGGCGCTCCTTTTTCTCATCGTTTTCATGGTCTATCCGCTGATCGACGTCTTTATCTATTCTCTGGAGGAAGGCTTCAACTTTGCCTCCCAGACGTATTCCGGCGTAGGCCTGTATAATTTTTCCTATGTACTGCATGATCCCTATTTTCTTCAGGCAGTAAAGAACACCTTTCTCCTGGTAATCATCACCGTGCCCGTCTCCACAGGACTGGCACTGCTGATTTCCGTGGGATTAAGTTCCATCAAACCTCTGAGAGATCTCTACCAGACCATATATTTTCTGCCCTACGTGACAAACACGCTGGCGGTCGGACTGGTATTCATGATCCTGTTTCAGAAGACAGAGTATACGGACGGTCTCGTAAATCTGGTCATCGAATGGTTCGGCGGAAGTTCCGTGGATTTCATCGACGGCCCCTACTGGGCGAAAATGTTTGTCCTGTGCTTTTATACGATCTGGGTGGTTATGCCCTTTAAGATCCTCGTGCTCACCAGCGCCCTGGCCTCCGTCAACCAGGATTACTATAAGGCTGCCAGAGTGGACGGAACGCCGAAACTCCGCATATTTACCAGAATCACGCTGCCGATGATTTCCCCGATGATTTTTTATCTGGTCATCACCGGATTTATCGGCGCGTTCAAGGCATACAGCGATGCGGTGGCCCTGTTCGGAACAGACCTGAACGCCGCCGGCATGAACACGATTGTTGGATACGTTTACGACATGCTCTACGGCGACAGCGGCGGCTACCCATCCTACGCCTCGGCAGCCGCCATCCTCCTGTTTGCCATCGTCCTGACTGTCACCTGCATCAACTTTCTGGTCAGCAGAAAAAATAAAGTGAGGTAATCAAATGGAGCAACAACTTGATTTTGAAAAAATACAGAAAAAAAACAACCGGCGCAGTCAGATCCGGAAAATCGCCGTCTACTTTTTTCTGAGCCTGTGGGCCCTCGTGGTTCTGTTTCCGTTTTACTGGATGGTACTGACCTCCGTGAAAAGCTACGGCGCATACAATGCGGAGCACGTTCCCGCTTTCTTCACCCTGTCCCCCACGCTGCAGAATTATGTGGACGCCTTCACCACCGTGCCGCTGATGGGATATCTGCTGAATACGCTGATCTTCGCCGTTGCAACGACGGCGATCATGGTCGTGGTCAGCACGCTGGCTGCCTACGCGTTTGCCCGCCTGGAGTTCCGCGGAAAAAATCTGCTGTTCACCCTGTTTCTGTCCCTGATGATGATTCCCAGCGAGCTGGTGGTGATCACAAATTTTGTGACCGTCACCAACCTGGATCTGCGCAACACTTTTGCCGGGCTGATTCTTCCTTCGGTCACTTCCGTCTTCTATATCTACCTGCTGAAGGAAAACTTTGAGCAGGTGCCGGACGAACTGTACCGGGCTGCGAAGGTAGACGGCACCTCGGACCTGAAATATCTGTGGAAGGTAATGATTCCCATCTGCCGTCCGACCATCGTGACGGTGACGATCCTGAAGATCATCGAATGCTGGAACTCTTATGTATGGCCGAGACTGATCACCGATGATCCCTCCTATTATCTGGTGTCCAACGGAATTCAGGAAATACGGGAAAACGGATTCGGACGCGAAAACATTCCGGCCATGATGGCCGCCGTCGTCGTGATCTCGGTTCCGCTGATTATTCTGTTTCTCGTATTCCGGAAAAAGATCATGGCAGGAGTTTCAAGGGGAGGACTGAAAGGATGAAAAAAATCAGAAAGACACTGGCTGTCCTGTCCGCAGCTTTGCTTTGCCTGCCGGTTCTGTCCGGCTGTCACGGCAGACAGGAACAGGCCGCCTTTACGGTTCCGGAGGAATTCGACGCTTCAAAAGAGTATGAAATCACCTTCTGGGCCAAAAACGACACAAACAAGACGCAGACGGAAATTTACCGTCAGGCAATCGATGATTTTCAGGCGCTGTACCCGAACATCACCGTAAACCTGCGGCTTTACACGGATTACGGCGATATTTACAACGACGTCATCACAAATATTGCCACCAACACCACGCCTAATGTGTGCATCACCTATCCGGACCACATCGCCACCTACCTTACCGGGGATAACGTGGTGGTCCCGCTGGACGATCTGATGGCGGACGACCAGTACGGTCTGGGCGCGGACGGACTGCTCTTCGACGCACCCACGGAATCCCAGATCGTTCCCCAGTTCCTGGAGGAATGCCAGCTGGGAGACCATTATTATGCGCTCCCGTTCATGCGGTCCACGGAAGCCTGCTACATCAACAAAACCTATGTGGAAGAGCTTGGCTACACGCTCCCGGACACGCTGACCTGGGATTTTATCTGGGAAGTTTCGGAAGCCGCTGTCCGGAAAAATGCGGACGGCACTTACGTTCTCAACGGCGGAGACGTGATGATCCCGTTTATTTATAAATCCACGGACAATATGATGATCCAGATGCTCCGTCAGCAGAACGCCGGATATTCCACCGACAGCGGAGAGGTTCAGATTTTCAACGACACCACAGATGAAATTCTGAAAACCGTCGCAGAGCACACGGCAAGCGGCGCCTTCTCTACCTTCAAGATCTCCGGCTATCCGGCCAACTTTCTCAACGCCGGACAGTGCGTTTTCGCGGTGGACTCCACCGCCGGAGCCACCTGGATGGGAAGCGAAGCCCCGCTGGTAGACATTGCAGAGGAATCCATCACCGACTTTGAAATCGAAGTGATGCCGGTGCCCCAGTACAATCCGGAACATCCGCAGATGATTTCCCAGGGTCCTTCTCTCTGTATCTTCAACAAGCAAGATCCGCAGGAAGTTCTGGCCTCCTGGCTGTTTGCCCAGTATCTGCTGAGCAACAAGGTTCAGATCGCCTACTCCGGAACGGAAGGGTATGTGCCGGTTACCCTTTCCGCTCAGGAATCCGACGAGTACCAGGATTATCTCTCCCGCGCCGGAGAGGATAACGACACTTACTATGACATCAAGATCAAGGCAGCGGAAATTCTTCTGGAGCATGCGGACGATACTTTCGTCACACCGGTCTTCAACGGTTCCGCCTCCCTGAGAAACGCGGCGGGACAGCTGATCGAAGATGTGGTAAAATCTGTCCGGAGAAAACAGACGGTGGACGACGCCTACCTGGAAACCCTCTACAGCGACGTCAGCGCTCTCTACCACCTGGATGAAAATTCCGCCTTGTCCGGCCAGCGGACAGATCTCGGGCCTCTGCCCACGACGGCAAAACTTCTTCTTGGGGGTCTGGCCGGCGTATGGATTCTGATTCTGCTGTATCTGGCCGTGTCAAAGCTTTCCGGCAGAAAAAAAAGGATGAAAAACAATTGATTTTTCGTCTTTTTGGATTATAATGAACTTGTTATAAATTTATCATTGAAGAATGAGAGGAGAATCATTTATGAGAAGAAAAACTTTATCCATGCTGCTCGCTGTCTCCATGGTTGTCGCACTGAGCGGATGTGCAGGCGGAAACTCCAGCACTTCCGGAAGCAGCGCTTCTAACGTATCTGCATCGTCTTCTTCCGTTGCAGACGCTTCTTCCGCATCCTCTGCATCCGCAGAAGACCAGAGCGGCGCAGACACAGCTTCCGCTGACGTGCTGACCCATGAAGAGTATATGGCTGCCGACCTTGACAGCGAAGTCACCATCGAGACATATGTACAGGCAAAACAGTCCTGGTGGGAAGACGAAGGTCAGGGCAAGGCCACTGTTTACGGCCAGAGTGAGGACGGCGCTTACTTCATGTATGATATGGCATGTTCCCAGGAGGACTATGAGAAACTGGTTCCCGGAACAAAGATTCAGGTGACAGGCTACAAATCCGAATGGTCCGGAGAGGTCGAAATCATGGACGGTACCTTTGAGATCGTCGACGGAGACGAATTCATCGCAACACCCCTGGATGTGACAGAGATGCTCGGCACCGATGAACTGATCGACCACCAGAACGAGCTGGTACAGTTCAAGGGCCTGACCGTTGAGCCGGCAAATCCTGACAGCGGCGACACTTCCACCGCTTTCTTATACAACTACGATGGATCCGGAAGCGAAGGAGATGATCTTTACTTTAACGCTTCTTACAACGGACAGACCTATACCTTCGTCATCGAGTCTTATCTGTGCGACAGCTCCACAGAGGTTTACTCTGCGGTAAAGAATCTGCAGGTCGGACAGACCATTGATATGGAAGGATTCCTGTACTGGTATGAGGGTGTAAATCCGCACATTACTTCTGTGACAGTCGTGGGCTGATTTTCCCAGACTGCAAAACTCTGATTCACCATATCAGAAAAACCGTAACCGTCCGCCGGCTAAACGGTTACAAACCGCTGCAGTTCCGCTGGCTGAACGATTAAGATAAACCGGCCGCAGGCATGAAAAACGCCTGCGGCCGGTTTCTGTTTTTTACTCAAACGGACGAATCTTTCCCTGCAGAAGCAGATGCATGTTATGTACGATCTCGTCCAGATTTTCGGTATCTTCCTTCGTCCAGGACTGCAGAATCCCTATGATCGCACCGCTGTGATACCGGAGAACGAATTTTCGCTCTGAATAGCTGAGGTGCGCATAGCGGCCTGTCCGTTCCATGAGCTGCTCAAAGAATCCATAGATAAACTCAATCAGCAGCTGCGCCAGCTCTTTTCCATAGTTTGTCTGTACGCCTATTTCCACGTAGGGACGCAGCCCGATGGCCACAGTCAGCAGATATTTCAGAGCGCTCTCTTCATCCTCCCGTGCCAGACATTGCTCCATGAGCCGCTTTGAGTCTTTTTCCATAATCCACCGAAACAATTCCGGAATTCCTTCAAAATGGTAATAAAACGTCTGACGGGTGATATGACATTCCTCCACGATATCCTTTACCGTCAGTTTTCTGACCTTTTTTTCAAGTAACAGTATCCTCGCAGCTTCTGCGATTGCCTCCTTCATGTCTATCGCCACGTTGATTCCTCCATCCGTTTTTTTCGTTCCGTCACGTCCCGTCGAAAACAGTTTCTCCCAAAAGACGGCTCTTTTGCTGCTCAGGCACGTTCCAGACTGGCGAAGAACATCTCGTAAAAATCATCTTCGCCCTCCAGCATCGGCGAATTTTCACCGCCGCCGTTGGTGCTTCTCTTCATCTCCGCATAGAACTCTTCGCCCGCATTGATCAGATCCATCTCATAAATTTCATATCCCAACTCTCTGCATTTTCTGCAGAAAGCCTCCAGCGGATGAGGATCCTTTCTTGTGCTGAGCAGTTCTTTTCTCAGCGCTTCGTCCTTCAGAGCTTTTTTCTGCAGTTCGTCCATCATTTCCAAAACATTCATACGATTCCTCTTTTCGCTGTTTATGATTCAAACAACCCTTTCAATACTTTTACACAACCTTCAATGCCAAGCCTTGAAGAATCCAGAACCAGATCATACTGTTTCATGTCGTTCCAGTCGTTTCCGGTATTGGCACGATAATATCCGGCTCTTTTCTTGTTGTAATACTTCCGGGTGCCCTCTACCTCCTCCGGTTTGATTCCATAATCCTCTACAATCCTGTTTTTGATTTCCTGCTCGTTCTCAGAATGAATAAACACCTTTACGACGCCTTTCTGTGATTTCAGCGCATCAGATGCGCAGTGTCCCAGAAAAATTGCCGGGCCGTCCATCGCCCGTCTGCGGATTTCCAGCTGCTCATCCAGAAATACTTTTCCTTCCGGCGTCAGCATATCCGGATCCCCGGCCTGCACACGGCTCATGACAAACATCGTATACAGCAGGCTGCTGGTCGCCTTCTCCTCGTACTGGTTGATTCTCTCCACCGGAATTCCCTGTTTTTTGGCTACTGCCTCAAGAATTTCCTGTCCGTAGCAGGGCACGCCTGCGACCTCGGACAGTCTTCGCGCAATCTTGCTTCCGCCGCTTCCGTACTCTCTCTCAATGGTAACATAACGAAATTTCATTATCATACCTCCCTTATAAATTTCGGCTTTTCCGGAGCGTATATGAAAAATCTCTCCAGGAGTATGTTTGAAAATTTCAGACACGCTTCAAAACTTGCTGATTATACTACCACATATTTTATCATATTCAGACGAGAGTGTGTAAAGAAAATTGTTGTAACAGTTCAGGGTCCTCCAAAGGACTTCTTTCTGCGCCTCCTCCTCCGAAAACGTTTCCTTCTCTCCGCCTGCTCCATCATCAGTTCCAGGCGCTTCTCCGGATCTGTTTCCGTATCCAGTTTCTTCTGGATTTCACCCTTCCGGAACTCCGCCAGAAGCTCACCGACCCTGCTGTAATCGCGCTCAAAAAGAATCTCGCTGACCTGGCGTCGGATCAGCGCTTCTTCCTCCGGATCCGCTGCCTTCTCCGCGATTTTCTCACAGACAAAAGACTTGCTCCTGTCTTTGTATTTCGGCATCCCATTCCATTCCTGGATCTGCGCCAGCTCCGGACGCCATAAAATCGACAGCTTTCTCTTCCAGTTCATCTTCGGATTTTTCTCCGGAAGCCGCAGAATATAAAAATCTACTCCATCCTCCACAGGTTCCGCCGTGATCACACCCCAGTACTCCGGCACATGCTCCCGGATATGCAGGCCATGACTGGAACCTACCACGACAATATTGCAGTCATAGGAGAGGTCATAATCTTTGACCTGCCTGGAAAGCCGGGCATAGGTGTCAGCGTCGCTTTTAATCTCTATCCCATATAAAGAATCCGGCAAAACCATCACAAGATCCGCGCGGGATCTCCCTGTGGTTTTTTCTTCTATGATCCGAACCTTTCCGAAATATTCTTCCAGGAAATCAAACAACGGTTCCCTGATATCCCTGTCACGCAGCATGTCGTACCGCTCCTCTGTCCATATGGCAATCTTCTTTATGATCGCTCTTAATGATTCTCCAGCCGGATTCGCATGTCGCAGGAATCACACCCAATCACAGTCCGTCCGCCTTCTCTTTCTATCATTCCAACATTGCCTCCGCAGAAAGGACATTTCCACTCCACCTTACGTCCTGCTTTTACAGCCTCCATCTTATTGACAAACGCAGCAAGATCCACATTTTTGCTGCTGCAGTTCTTTGTCCAATCCCTGTCAGCCGCTTTTGCCGGATTCCCGTCCGCGTCAAAATAGATTCTGTCGCCTTCATTGATTTCTCTCTGATATAAGAGCGCATCCTCTACCTGCTGACGGGACTGCACGCCCTTTTCATCCACCAGAGTCAGCAGCGCCTGCGTCGGAACTCCTGCCTCCCGTTCTTCGCAGCCATAATCGGCCTCGTCGATTCTTATCAATGTATAAATCATATCTTCTTTCCCGCCTCCCAGCATGCAATCTCTGTATATTTTATCTTTCCATTGATGCGTTCTGTCGTCAGAAATATAGAACAATCTCCGCGCTCCATAGAATTTATTTTCGGATTCAGATCATTCAGACCAGATCATTAAAGTCATTTCGGATTTGGTCTGGTATCTGTTTGTCTGCCAGCCGCATGGTTTCTTCCACCTGTGTAAGAAATTCTCTCAACTCAGTCAATATTTGTACCGTCCGATCTATTTCTGAAAGACACGATTGGAGCGCCTGCGTACAGGCTTCCGTTTCAGGGCCATCCCACATCTGATTCACCAGCTGCAGAAGGTCTCTTGTTTTCATCACATTTCTGTTGTATTCTTCCGCCAGACTACTGCACATATCGCTCACTTCTGCTATTTTGTCTGGCGACATTCTTATCATAGCCATACTTAATTCTCCTTTAAAAAACAGTTTCCTTTATCCGTTATCTGATAAAATCCATTTCCGCCCAGCGTTGAATACCTGTACTCCAAAAACCCTTTGTCGGTCAGGGTTTTCAAACAATCCAGCATCATTTCATCCGACATATCCTTTATGCTTATTTTTTCCTCCGGAGTCATCGCTTCCGCTGTCTTCTGATCTCTGGATAATGCCTTTAAAATGAGTCTTTCCTCGGCTGTTATGCCTTCGCTCTGTGTGGTCAGGTTCATCCTTTTAAGTTTTGCTGTTATTCTCTCCTTCAGTCTTTCGAGGCAATCATTAAAGTCTCTTATCGATCCTGAACGATATACTAAAACATTCCGATGGCTGATATCAAACGGAAATATTCCTTTTCTGTACATATTATCACATAACATAATCACCGGCTTTTCCAATGCCATGGCATAACCAAGTTCAAACCAGACATTGGGATTGTCCATCGATATTTCCGCAATTACCAATGTCGCGTCCCGAATATGCTCTTCAATCACAGAAACCGCTATTTCAACATATGGATCTCTGTCTACTCTATAAGCTTCTATCCCACATGATTCAAGCGCCGGTTTTATTATATCATCATAGCGATTATCGAAATCACCGCCATCATACGGCTGTATCACAAAACAATATTCTTTCATCTTTGACGTCCTCAAATATCGTATGTATCCATGCGTTAATCTGTCTTCCTCTGCTCCATAACGCTTCAGATTACAGTTATTCTTTTCGCTGGAATTCTCCCATGTTTCACTGCAGGCAATCCATAAAATCCTGCCATTCTTGAGAATGATTTATCACCATCTTAAAATCAAGTATATCTTCCAGACCTGCCGGTCATAATTTATGCGTTCATCAGGGCGATCATCCTTTCGGTATCATGGCATCTGATCACTTCAACGCCTTCCGGCACTTCCACTGCCTGATCTGAAACGACAATTTCCGCGTCAGACTGTCTGCCAAACATGAATCTCCAGGAGAATTCGTGCTGTGAACCGTCGGCACAGATACCGATCGCGGCAAGATCAGTGTCATCGGCTTTCTACCAGTACACGAATGCTCTGAATAAATTCTGCGAAGATTCTTTCTGATGGATTCGCAGAGAAGCTGAGCGGTCGATCACATCGGTGAGAAGTTTGCGGTCCTGATTTCTAAGATTCAGTTTTTGGATGTTCTCATCATCATAAAGGCGATAATTCATTTCAACTGCCAGCTTGATCACATCAAACATGGAAAGAAAATCCGTATAACGCCTGTCCCGAAATTCCAGCAGAAACCGGATCGCCATGTTTTTGGAAGCACAGTTTTTTACCTGATAATCATACTCTCTGATATACTCGCATACTGATCGTTATTCACCGGTCTGGTACCGGCCAGAAGATCCTCCACATACTCTGCAAGCTGCGCGGCGGCTGCCGCTTCTGTCATCACAGAAAAGCAGCGGATCTCACAGTCCTCATCAAATGCATTTCTCTGAATGTAATCTTCCAGTATGGAATGTCCCCGCTCAGATAAAAAACCCATCCGGTAGGTGTGCATGTAATGAGCGATCTGATCAAAAAATCTCTGCTCGGAGGTGATGGCTCTGACACTTTTCGGAAAACCTCTGTAAAACGGCTCCGTCACATTCTGTCCGAGCTATTTTTCCACATATCGGATATATTCGACATTGAACATCCGGACAAACTATCAATTCATAAAGAAAAGTAAAATGAAAACAATCCAGAAGAAAAGTAAAGTGAGGGAATAAATTATTGTAGTTCGTGACAAGGAAAAATCGCTGAAACCCAGTAAATACAAGGGATACAACGATTTTTTCTTCTATTAACTGTCAAAGACGGGATTGTAATCTATATGGAAATCCTTAGTCAATTGATAGTTAATACTGTTTTATGGGTAGCTACCTTTTGTGTAATTTTTTTCAAACGCACTCTAGAACGTTAATCTTTAGTCGACATGAATTCACGTAACATTCCTAAAACAACAACATTCTCCGTATTCCATGCAGTCGTACAACGAAGATCGTCTAACTTCGCACAGACATATCCGTAACATCCCTGAAAAATCTCACAATTTTCCGGATTCGGCACAGTTAAATTATCATCTACCAAACAGCTGCTGTTGCAACCACCATTACATATACCAAAATAACTACACTGTTCTGCACAATGTTGCCTTCTCAGTATGCTGGCGATTGTAAGTTCGCGATATACTTCTGTTTCGAAAACCTGCTGAATATCGGATACTTCTGTAATATTGCCAAGTTGGTATTTTAAAGGGTAGGTTCTACCACATGGATAAATAGAACCATCCTGCATAAAGGATATCCAATGGTATAGGCAAGAACCATAGATACATTCTGTCCCCTTTTTTTCAAAATACATTCTCAGAAATTGCATAATTGGCTCTATATTTCCGGTAGCTTTTGAATCACAGAGCCAGTAATCGAAAAGTTTTTGGAAATTTTTCACATAAGTTGCACTGTCGATAAGATATTCTTCATGATCTGCAGCATTCACTTTGAAAACCGGGTTCATTTTCAATGGAATGCTTCGCTCCTGTGCATAACGATAAATTTCAATCATATGATCTACATTATAACGATTGATAACCGAAAGCATGGAAATTGGAACGCCGCTTTCTCGGGCCTTCTCCAGATTCCTTTCCACTTGATCCGTCTGCTGACGACAGCCATTCAATTTGCCAGGTCCATCCAGCGAAACTGTGACAGAAATCCGGTTTTCCAGACAAAATTGTAACACTTCCTTGGACAGAAGTATACCGTTTGTTTGAATACAGTTACGGATCCGCATTGGATCTCTGATATATTTATGTTCCAACTGAAGTGCTTTTCGGAAAAAATCTAAACCACACAAGAGTGGTTCGCCTCCATGCCAAACGTACACGATATCATTATACTCACTCTGTACCTTGGAAATAATCGCATCAAGCACTTCCTCTGTCATTATGCCTGTTTCATAATCAGTATTTGCGTGATAACAGTACCGACATCGCAGATTACACTCCGAGGTCGGTTTCATAATCACTGTAATTTGTCTCATTGATCTCCTCCCCTTATGAATCAGATTTCGATGATAAAAAATTAGCAAGCACTGTCTGAATAGGATCCTGAAGAATTATCACTGTAATAAGTGTCACTGTAATAGGTATCACTGTAATAGGTATCACTGTAGTACGAGGTACCTTTTCCTTTGTGCGAATGGGAAGTATCTGTATCGTTTCCATATCCACTTTCAGAATAATAAGTGTCACTGTAATAAGTATCGCTATAATAGGTATCGCTATAATAAGTATCGCTATAATAGGTATCCCCATAGGAAAGCTGAATGTTTGCCCTTTCATTGTCGCTCCCCTGCCCAGCATAAACCAATGCCAATTCTAGACTTGTGAGACCTCGTAAAAAAGTTTCTGTCATTTTTTTTCTAGAACTCATAAAAACACTCCCTTCTTCTGTTTAATCTTTTAGTATTTTTTCATGAATCAGTTTTTCTCCATTCATAATGCTCTTTGTAATCTTCGGAATGGATTCGAAAATCAGGTTGTTCAATATCAATGTTTGCTGCTTATTAAATGTACACCGATGATATACATTCAGAATATCTATATAAATTTTCTGATATATGAAATACAGTCGCTCAGACTCTTCAGAAACGAACTTTGCTTTACTGGAATACAACGGCATATTCAGCTGAAAAAGATTGAAAGAACCGTTTTTTAAATCCTCCCCATAATCATCTATCGCATCAATAAGATATACCCACCGCGCAAGCATAAGCACCAATAACAGGTTTTCTTCAGGGCCATCAAAAATACCCCACAGCAGTTTTCTCATAAACAATAGATAGGATCGCTCTGCTTCCGCATAATCTTGAAAGAGATGTTCCTGTCGCAGATATTCTGTAAAGTATGGCAGAAATGGCTGTGCCTCTCGATTCACTTTTCGGAACATAAGACAAAAAACGCCCTCCAGACAATGCGATAAAAATTTATGATGACTGTCATAAACATTGTCTATGAGCTTCATGCGAACCAGAAGCATCTCGTACATCGCAATTTTTTTCCAATACTCCTGTTGAAAACAAGAACGTGGATTTGCAATATGTTTTCCGCAATTCCCGCAAGGTTCCAGTTTCATTGTCCGGGGGAAAAGGATCAAAGCGACATATCCGATATCATAGCTTAACAGGAAACGGGCTACTCTCCCATAATTCTGTTTCAGAGCTAGACAACTGGAACAATAATAATCTCGGTAGATTTTTCGCTGCTGCAAAGTGAGCGTGTCCTTATATAGCCGCAGATAACCAAACATCAAATACACCTCTTATTGGACAGACATCCCCCGTAGCAGATCTGATCGCAAAAAGCTTTGCACTCCCTGCACTGCTCCGTGGTTGGTTTTGAAAGTAAAACATCATCGACATTTTTTCGGTAATATTCCATCAGCTCATCAATCGTAGAGAAATCTGAAATTTTCAACTTGGAAATCTCTGAGAGGCCAAAACAGCGTATAGCAGTCAAGTCCGGAAGAATATCAATGACCGGATTGCATCTGCTATTAAAGAAGTTTTGTTGCTGCTTTGCATTCAACAGTTTACGATAAATGAGCTCTAATTTCATCTGTTCTGTATCATTCCAAATGCATTCTGGAGGACGGTTGCAATCTACAATAAAATGAATATCCTCATATACCAATCTTGATGTCAGAGACAGAAACTCTTTTCTCAAACGTTTCAAACGGATAAACCCAGATTCCGTGCATCCTTCATTTGGAGTCGTGATTGCAACTCTCGCATGGCTGATCCCATATTGTTTTAACGTGTGGATATAATATTCTACATCCTGACCTTCCTGGTATAAATTGATTCCTAACGCTAAATTAGATTTCTTTCCTTTTTCTATCAGTAGTCCAATATTATCAACAATATGTTGATATTGTGACTGACCAATGTCCGAGGGAGAATTAAAATTGATCAGAAAATCAAATTTTTTATTTTGCAACAGTAAAATATACTTATCAATAAGGAGACCGTTTGTATAGATCGGTACACAATTCACTTCATCATCTTCAATTAAAAGCTGTAATAACTCCGAAAAATTTGGCGCTACTGTGGGCTCGCCTCCAATAATTCCTACTCTTCCATCGAAATGTTCGGCACTTTTGATAAAAGCCAATGCTTGTTGAAAAGCTTCAATCGAAATATAGTTACTTTCCTTATTGACAAATTCATCAGCAAAGCAGTAAGGACAGTGCAGGTTACAGCACTCAGTAATCATAATATTTGCCATAGAAATCTCCTTTTCTTCTACCCTACAATCACAGACCTTACAATTGACATTTTAATGATTTTTTATAGGAAACTTTTCTTGCAACCTCTCTGCCAGTGTTTCACAGTAGTGACAGGTAACTCTACAATCGGAAGTACAAACTGTTTTCCCTTTTCGAAAAAAATCAATATCTGGAAGCATATACCGAACATCAGACACAGTAATTCCTTTTAATAATGGATGATTCATCAAATAATTGCTGAAAATAGAGATTGGCTCATTCTCAATGAAATGAATGTCCTCGATGCCCAATAAATAGGCATGATAAATGTCCATGTATTTTCCATTTCGGAAAGCCGAAGTATTTCTCCCAACCAGCTTAAAATTATAAATACCTATCTCATTATAAGCGGTAATCTGCCATGGATAAATAATATTTGACATGCAAATACTTTTCCAAGTATCATGATAAAAATTCTTTTCACATCCACTTTTAAAAAAAGATGCAAAACGAGGATAATTGCAATTTACTTTACTAGGCTCAAACATACTATGATAAGTACGAAAAGGACAACCAGAAAGGCACCCTTCATTGACCATCAATTCCACCGTTAGCTTTCCAGTCTGACGCAGAGAAGACAAAAATCGGAAATTACGATTCAGTTCCCAACTAGGCACAACTTCTACGATTTGTGGATATAAAAACGTTAAGTTTTGATATTGTTTTATGGAAAAATATTCTTGCGAGGTAGAACAACGAATTGAGATTTGCGGATATTCATGAGCAAGAAAATCAACTAGTAACGGACTGCAAACTCGCACATCATAGACACCTTCACGCATTAATATTTCAAGGATTCTTCGGAGTTTTTTCTCATTTACTAAGAATTCTTCTTCTGCCATCACACGGGGAGAATTTAACAGGAAAATAAATTCCATCCCTAATTTATGTACCTGCTCAATAAAGGGTAACATATCTTCAATACAATTAACCCGGTCATCAACCACTCTCGTTTGTTCAAAACCACAGATATCAACAGCATTTCGGGTTAAAGTGTTATACATGTACTGAATTCGACTGCTCGAGACTTCGTTATTAATTTGAGCAATCTGATTAATTTGGCGCAGATTAAAGGGCATCGGAACAGAAAAAAGATTAACCATTTTCATTATATCTCACCTTTTTCTTAAAAGATAGCATTTCACAACAAAAAAATCAAGATAGACGGCGTAAATTTTATAGATTTACCATACAAGTGCTACAACTAAATATTTAAAGAGACGGAAATACATTTTCTGTGTTTAGTGTGATATAAAAAAGTTGACAGCTTATTCTCAATAAAGCAAAGAGAATAAGAAGGTATTCAAAATGGCACGTAAATATGACCATAGGTACAAAGTACAAGCAGTAAAACTTGCCAAAGAAATCGTCATCACTAAGGCTACTAAAGAATTAAGAATCCTTTACGGAACCATCCATATATAGCCGAAAGCCGTAAAAGCCGGTAAATCAGGTATTGAGAAAGGTTTCCATACTCTGCCAGCGCAATAAAGAAACGAATTTCTGGAGAAAGCCAGCGCTTTTTTCACCGCCAGCCGTCGGAAGTCAGCAAAAAACAGAGAATGATCTTTCTGGCTTTAAAAACAGAGTACGGAAGAATTACCGGGAAAATTTCATTTATTTGCCGGATACTTGGTATTAGCCGGCAAGGCTTCTATAAATATCTCGCAAACAAAGACCCTCCTGGAAGTAGCAGAATCTAGCGGATGCTATGAAAGAAATCATCAGCGCAAATAAATGTAACGATACTTATGGACGGATCCGGATGTATCAGGCACTATTACTGAAGTAGCCTGAGGGAGTATATGTCCCCAGTGAGAAAACCGTATACCGGGTTATGAATCAGATTGGTCTGAGCCATCAGCCAAAGAGGAAGCCGAATGGGCTCACAAAAGCAAACCGGGAAGTCATGAAATCAGATGACCTGTTGAAGCGAGATTTCCAGCGGAAACTCAAGTATATTTTTTTAAAAAATAGAAATTTTGTACAAAATACTCACCTCATTCCTTTTTGATTATGATTATCATAGGCTTTGGTATATGAAGATGTCAAAATTAATGAATTCCTCGTACAGCGACTCAATTTTCACTTTGAATCACCTGATATTTTAACACCAGTATGAAAAAAACAGACAATAGAAGAAATCCGTCACTGCATTTGCCACTGACGAAAAGCACATTTTCCTTTTCCGCTTCTTTCTACCGCATATAATATGCAGCTCGTTACATATCCTTTTGATATATGAAGCGGCAGTAGTTTCAGAACAGCCCAGCACTTCTACTATCTGAAATTACCAAATACTTCTGTACCAAGCTGTTCAAATATTTGGAATTAATTTACGTTTTGTACTAGTATAAATGTTTTCAATTAACTCGACTATATAATCAACCTATGATATAATATCTCCATGCAGTAACTATGGAGGGCAATATCATGGGAAGAAAAGCAACAACAATAACACTTACTCCAGAGGAACGGTCTTATCTTGAATTACAGACACGTTCTCGTACCATTCAGGCACAGACTGTTTGCAGAGCTCGGATCCTTTTGTTGAAAGCGGATGGTGAACCGATTGATGTAATCGCTGATAAAGTTGGTATCAACCGATGCAGCGTTATGCTTTGCTTAAAAAAGTTTAAGGAGGGCGGCGTTGAAAATGCCCTCTCTGATGCTCCCGGCCGTGGCCGCAATCCCGAAATCACAGATGATGAAAAAGCATGGATTATTAACATTGCATGTCAGAAACCTGTAGATCTCGGTTATTCCGCTGAAGTATGGACCAGAGCCCTTCTAACAAAACATATCCATCAGTTTGCAGAAGAAGCCGGTCATATACGTCTTTCAACCATAAGTCAGTCAAAGGTTCGCACAATACTTGAAGAAGCCGAAATTAAGCCGAATAAGATCACGTATTACTGTGAAAACCGCGATCCTGACTTTGATCAGAAGATGCATAACGTCCTTCTGGTTTATAAGCAGTTGTCGCTTCAGTTTGACGAAAATGGACAATTATTGCCTTTTCCTGAGGATGAACAGGTAACTCATGTACTCTCCTATGATGAGAAACCAGGCATACAGGCCATTGCCAATACAACGGAGGATCTTCCGCCGGATGAAAATCACAAAACAATCAGCAGAGACTATGAATACAAACGTCTTGGAACTGTTTCCCTGCTTGCGGGGATCGACCTGCAAACAGGAGAGGCGATTCCACTTGTGAGGGATCGGCATAGCAGCAAAGAGTATATAGAGTTCCTTCAGCTACTGGATTCCAAGTATCCTAAAGAGGATAAAATCCGATTAGTATTAGATAATCTCCAGGTGCATACTTCCCAAGAAACGAGAAAATATCTGGCTGGTGTTCCCGGAAGATTTGAGTTTGTATTCACTCCGAAGCATGGTTCCTGGCTAAATCTTATAGAAGGATTTTTCAGCAAACTCACCCGTCAATCATTAAAAGGCATTCGTGTAAAAACGAAAAGTGAGCTGGTGGAGCGAATCTATAAATATTTTGAAGAGATCAATGATACCCCTGTTGTCTATCACTGGAAATATCGACTTGATGAAATCAATCCGAATGAAGAAGCACAGGTTGAAACATTGTCTCTTGAAAAGTCGAGTTAATTAGTGACAGCTATACTAGATGAATAGTAAACGCCAAATAGGCGGTTACGATGAATAATGCGAATCCCTGATAATTTGCTTAATTTCTTGGGTTTCGCTCTCAATCCCATTTTTTTCTGAGGTTTGTATCAATCTTTATTTCCATGTACTCCTCATTTACCGAAATCACAACAGAAGTAACATTGTTTGTAATATCAAAGATTTTATAATGCAAAGTTGGAGAGCCATTTTCTTCTAATACTTTTTGACTTCTCCAATACCCGTTCCAAATGATTCGATGATATCCAAAGCTTTAAACATGCCCCTTATCTCTGGATTTCTGTATCTCTCATTAAAACATATTAACTAAAACTATTTACCATCATTTTTCATTATCCTCTATCTGAAAAGGGGCTGTCGCACTAAGTAAGCCTCATGCGACAGCCCCAAACTCAAAATAATACAATTTTTTTCTCTGCAGATTTTTCTGCATCAGATAATGTAAAATATATCCTTAGTACAACTTCGCCCCTGCCGGAATCCTGTCATCCACCATCAGCAGATTCAATCCTTCACGTCCATCATACTCATATACCGCGCTGATCAGCATACCCTCGGAATCGATGCCCATCATCTTCCTCGGCGGAAGATTTGTGATCGCGATACAGGTCTTTCCGACCAGTTCTTCCGGCTCGTAATACTCGTGAATTCCGCTTAAAATCGTACGTTTCCGGTCTGTTCCGTCGTTCAGTGTGAACTTCAGAAGCTTCTTGGACTTCGGAACTGCCTCGCAGGCTTCCACCTTGACAACCCGGAAATCGGACTTGCTGAAAGTCTCAAAATCAACGAAATCTTCGAACAGCGGCTCGATTTTAACTTTGGAGAGATCCAGCGGCTCATGTTCTGCTGCCGGCATCTCTTCCAGCTGCTGAGCAAGAACCTGCTTTGCCTGGTCCATAGCAGTGTCTGAAGCATCTGCTTTGCCGGCCTGCGCCGCATTGTTGGCCTCGTTCTTTGCCGCTCCCTGGCTCTTCATTGTCGGGAACAGCAGAACGTCACGGATCGCCGCGCTGTCCGTCAGCAGCATGCACATACGGTCGATTCCGAATCCGATGCCGCCGGTCGGAGGCATACCGATTTCCAGCGCGTTCAGGAAGTCCTCATCCGTGTGGTTCGCCTCCTCGTCTCCCTGAGCAAACTGCTCTTCCTGTGCCTGGAAACGCTCTCTCTGATCAATGGGATCGTTCAGCTCAGAATAAGCGTTCGCCATCTCCCAGCCGTTCATGAAAAACTCAAAACGCTCCACATACTCCGGATTTTCCGGTTTCTTCTTGGTCAGCGGAGAAATCTCGATGGGATGGTCCATTACGAAGGTCGGCTGAACGAGATGTTCCTCCACATACTCCTCGAAGAACAGGTTCAGAATGTCGCCCTTCTTATGTCTCTCCTCAAATGCAATGTTATGCTCCTTCGCCAGCGCTCTCGCCTGCTCCAGAGTCTCCACCTGATTCCAGTCCACACCGGAATACTTCTTCACCGCATCCACCATTGTGATACGCTCAAACGGTTTTCCAAGATCCATCTCGATTCCGTTATAGACAATCTTCGTGGTTCCCAGAACCTCCTGGGCAACATGGCGGTAAAGATTCTCTGTCAGGTCCATCATTCCATTATAATCCGTATACGCCTGATACAGTTCCATCAGCGTAAATTCCGGATTATGTCTCGTATCCAGTCCCTCGTTGCGGAATACCCGGCCGATCTCATAGACTCTCTCCAGGCCTCCGACAATCAGACGTTTCAGATACAGTTCCAGAGAAATGCGCAGCTTCAGGTCTTCGTTCAGAGCGTTAAAATGCGTCTCAAACGGTCTTGCCGCCGCTCCGCCTGCGTTTGCCACCAGCATCGGAGTCTCGACTTCCATAAAGCCCTGGCCGTCCAGATATTTGCGGATCGCGCTGATGATTTTCGAACGCTTGATAAAAGTATCCTTTACCTCAGGATTCATGATCAGATCCACGTATCTCTGGCGGTAACGAAGGTCTGTGTTCGTCAGCCCGTGGAACTTCTCCGGGAGGATCTGAAGGCTCTTGCTCAGAAGCGTCAGGCCGGTTACATGAATGGAAATCTCGCCGGTTTTCGTCTTAAACACCGTACCCTTCACGCCCACGATATCGCCGATATCCATTTTCTTGAAATCTTTGTAGGATTCCTCGCCGACATTGTCACGCGCCACATAGCACTGAATGCCACCCTGAAGGTCCTGTACATTGCAGAAGGAAGCTTTTCCCATCACACGTTTTGACATCATACGCCCCGCCACGGTGACTTCTTTGTCTTCCAGCTCCTCGTAATTGTCTTTGATCTCCTGGCTGTGATGGGTCACGTCATATTTCGTGATGACAAACGGATCCTTTCCGCTTTCCTGCAGCTCTTTCAGTTTATCCCGGCGCACCTTCAATAACTGATTCATATCCTGTTCCTGTGTCTGCTTCTGCTGTGCCAATCTTTCTCACTCCCTTTTCCATTATTTTTTTATCTGCGGAACGATACTGCTTCCGCCGTCCGCAAAACTGTGCTGACGTCTGCAGTCAGTGAATCTCCATTCCCGTCAGCGTTCAGAATCTGCCGCATCCCGGGGCAGAGGATCAGACGTTTCTCTGAATTTTCAGCACTTTATACTGCATCATGCCGGTCGGAGCTTCCACCTCCACCGTGTCGCCGATATGCGCACCGATCAGCGCTTTTCCTACCGGAGACTCATTGGAGATTTTGCCTTCCAGGCTGTTTGCCTCTGTGGAACCTACGATCTGGAATTCAATCTCCTCATCAAACTCCACATCATAGACGTCTACCTTACATCCAACATTGATCCTGTCGGAGTCTACCTCATCCTCTACGACAACTTCGGCATTTTTCAGGATCTTTTCGATCTCCTCGATACGTGCCTCAATGTCTCTCTGCTCATCCTTCGCCGCATCGTACTCTGCGTTCTCGGACAGGTCTCCCTGCTCTCTCGCTTCCTTGATTTTCTCGGCAACTTCTTTTCTGCGGTATACCTTCAGATCATGAAGTTCCTCCTCCAGCTTCTGGAGTCCTGCATAAGTAAGAATATTTTTCTTCTCTGCCATGTTTCTGCACCCTTTCCTTATCTTTATCTATCTTCTGTAAACGTTTTCATCTCATAAGGACAGACTACGCCTATCCTAACAATTACAGTAGTATAAATGAAACACCCGGCCTTGTCAAGAAAAAAAGCCGGAAAGACCTGACTGAACAGTAACCATCAAAATAACAATTCAGCCAGCTGAACGGTAACTCATCGAAGCTCTTCCAGCAATTCCTCCAGCTCCGCGAGCGTATTTACTTCGTTTACCTTCGAGCGCAGGCGCGCAGAATGGGGAAGACCGGACGTATACCAGGCCACATGCTTGCGCATTTCCCGCATTCCGGTCTGCATGCCTTTAGATTCCACCTGGAGGCGTGCATGGCGAAGAATCATTTCCCTGACTTCCTCCATCGACGGGCGCGGCAGCTCCTCCCCGGTTTCCAGATAATGGCGGACCTCCCGGAAGATCCACGGGTTTCCCCTGGCCGCTCTTCCGATCATCACGCCGGCGCAGCCGGTCTCCTCCAGCATCCGCACAGCCGCTTTGGGACTGTCCACATCGCCATTGCCGATCACGGGGATGGATACCGCCTCGCGAACCTGACGGATGATCTCCCAGTCGGCTTTTCCGGAATAATACTGTTCTCTTGTCCGCCCGTGAACGGCGATGGCGGAAACACCGCAGTCCTCCAGAATTTTCGCGATCTCCACCGCATTGACATGTTCCTCGTCAAAACCTTTCCGGATCTTTACCGTCACCGGTTTCTCTGAATGCTTCACCAGACTGGAGGCAATCTCCCGGACCAGCTGCGGCTGCTTCATCAGCGCGGAGCCCTCATGATTGTTGACCACCTTAGGCACCGGGCATCCCATATTGAAATCCAGCACATCAAACGGCCGGTCCTGAATCTGCGCGGCAATCTGACCGAGAATTTCCGGATCGCTGCCGAACAGCTGCAGAGCGATCGGATGCTCTGCCGGCGCAATCTCCATCAGGGATTCCGTGTTCTTATTTTTATAGAGGATCGCTTTGGCGCTGACCATTTCCATACTCAGCAGACCTGCTCCCATTTCCTTGCACAGCAGACGAAACGGCAGGTCCGTCACTCCCGCCATCGGCGCGAGCACCACCGGACAATCTGCCGTCACATTTCCGATTTTCAGATTTTTCATACGCTGCTCTCTCCGTCCGTGTCTTCCATGTTTTCCGGCGCTCCCGCCGAAGGGTTCGCATTCTCCCCCCCTTCCTCGGGAATCTCTTCCCCGAGGACAAAGACTCTGTAATACAGTTCCAGGGATTCCAGCAGCTCCCGTTTTTCCTGCTGCAGCTGTTTGATTCTCAGCGCGCCGCCGATCTCATCGTACATCGCATCCGCATCCACAGCCTCCGTCTCAAACTGCAGATTTCCTTCTCCGTCAAACCACAGTGTAAAAATCCCGCCGATTTCCACGGTAAACATGACGCACATCACATGCAGCTCGTCCTGCACGGCCTGGGGAAGACTGGAAAAGTCCTGATTAAAATAATATTTCTGCTCATAGGCGCTGGCGCCGCAGAGCACTACTTTCTCGTCGTCTGAATACATCCGAATTCCTTTCTACTTGCCTGTACATCGTAACATAAATACCCGAATATTCATGTTACGATATATTATTTTCTTTCTGTCAGTATATCAAATCATAGATAACTGCTGCCTTCGCGCAGAATTCTCTTATATATAGGAATACAGCCCGCGAACGGAAACCTCTCCCGCATAGACCTCCGAGATACTTCCATCCGCTTTTTTCACAAGGAGCTCTCCCCGGGCATTGATTCCCAGAGCCACACCCTCATAGGGCTCTTTCGGATCCAGCACCCGCACCTGACGGTCTCTGTTGGCCAGGATCTCATTGTAGGCGTTCAAAAGTCCTGTGAGGTCTCCCGCCGCAAGAAAACTCTCGTAATTTCGCGCAAAGGCCCGCAGAACCGCTCCGATCACCTCTGCCCGGTTCACCCTGTGACCCGTCTCAATCAGAAGAGACGTGGCAATGTCCTTCAGTTCCTCCGGAACTTCCGGGAGATTTACATTGATCCCTGTTCCTACCACAACATAATTGATGTAATCAATCTGCGCGCTCATTTCCGTCAGGATGCCGCAGAGCTTATGTCCGTTCAGCACTGCGTCGTTGGGCCACTTGATCTGAACCGGCAGTTTCAGAAGCTCTTTCAGCCCCTGTGCCACGCTCAGTCCCATGACGATCGTCAGCATCGAAGCCCTGGCCGGTTCCAGATCCGGCCGCAGAATCAGAGTCATGCTGATATTTGTGCCTTTCGGCGACTGCCAGCTTCGGCCGCGCCGTCCCCGTCCCTGCGTCTGTTCATCGGCCACCACCAGCGTTCCATGAGGCGCTCCCTCTTCCGCCAGCCGCTTTCCCCAGGTATTCGTCGAATCCACTTCCTCCGCAAAATATACCTGTTTTCCAATCCATCCTCCGTCCAGCCTGCTCTCAATCTCACTTTTGCTGAGAATATCCGGCACAGTTAAGAGGCGGTATCCCCTGTTCTGGACCGCCTCTATCTCGTAGCCTTCCTCTTTGAGTTGTTTCATGATTTTCCACACGGCTGTTCTCGAAACGGAAAATTTTTCACACAGTTCCTGCCCGGAGATATATTCCGTGGATTCTCTGAGCAGGCGCAGAACCTCTGCTTTCTTATTTTCCCGCATCTCCGTTCTGTTATTCCTTTCCAAAGGCTCCCAGCGTTGCCGCCATAACCGCCTTGATCGTGTGCATCCGGTTCTCAGCCTCCTCAAATACCTTGGACTGCTCAGACTCGAACACTTCGTCGGTCACTTCCATCTCTGTCAGCCCGAAACGCTCACCCATTTCTTTTCCGATCTTTGTGTCAAGATCATGGAAAGACGGCAGACAATGCAGGAAGATCGCCGTATCTTTTGCGTTGGCCATCACTTCCTTCGTCACCCGGTACGGCGTCAGCTCCCGGATCCGCTCTTCCCAGACAGAATCCGGCTCGCCCATGGAAACCCATACGTCCGTATAAATCACATCTGCGTCCTTTGTTCCTTCTGCGACATTCTCCGTGAGGGTGATCGTCGCTCCACTTTCCTTTGCATACTCGCGGCACTGAGCTACCAGTTCCTCGTTGGGGAAATATTTCTCCGGCGCGCATGCCACAAAGTCCATGCCCATCTTTGCGGAGGCAATCATCAGAGAATTTCCCATATTATAGCGGGCGTCTCCCATGTATACCAGCTTCACGCCCTTCAGATGTCCCAGCTGTTCCCGGATGGTCAGCATATCCGCCAGCATCTGGGTCGGATGATACTCGTTGGTCAGGCCGTTCCACACCGGAACCTTGGAATACTTCGCCAGTTCTTCCACAATCTCCTGTCCGAATCCCCGGTACTCAATTCCCTCATACATTCCTGCCAGCACTCTGGCGGTATCGCGGATACTCTCTTTCTTTCCGATCTGGGAACCTGTCGGGTCAAGGTAAGTGGTACCCATGCCAAGATCGTGGGCAGCCACCTCAAAGGCACACCGGGTTCTCGTACTGGTCTTCTCAAAAATCAGCGCCACATTTTTTCCGCGCAGCACATCCACCGGAATTCCCTTTTTCTTCTTATCCTTCAGCTCTGCAGAGAGATCCAGCAGATAACTGATCTCTTCCGGCGTAAAATCCTTCAGTGTCAAAAAATCGCGTCCCTGTAAATTCATGGGTATCTCCTCCTCTTACTGGTATATCGAATTTCCATTTCTTTTACACCGTTCATTATACCTCATTCTTTTCCATTCATCTACTGTTTTTATTTCTGTTTCTTTTCCCGGGTAACAATTCGACTGGCTGAACTGTTACTTTTCCCGCATAGCAGCTCAGGCTTCTGCACTGTTACGGCATCCGACCATTGAAGATTATCTCCCCAGACCAGACCGCCGCTGCATCCTGTAATCCACAGACACACAGAAACTGTATATCATACGGGTACAAGATACAACAGAAGGCCTTCTGCAGCAGTTCCATATCCTCCACTGCTGCAGAAGGCCTCCCTTCAGAGTTCTTTTCTTTCATCTGTGAATTTTCCCGCAGGCTCCATGGTTTTCAGACGGCCCGTGCAGGAAATGCAGATACCGGACCGAAAGATCACGCTTTCTCTCCATCGGAAATGATTTCTTTCAGCGACGTCGCAAGGCTCGCAAGTCCCTGGAGATCCGACGGAACGATAATCTTCGTCGCCTGCCCGTTTGCCAGAGTGCCAAGCGCCTCCAGACTCTTCAGCGTCAGAACCGCTTCATCAGCTCCCGCCTCCTTCAGGGCGCGGATACCGTCGGCGTTGGCCTGCTGCACCTTAAGGATCGCTTCTGCCTGGCCTTCCGCCTCCTTGATCCTTCTCTCCTTCTCGGCTTCCGCCCGGAGGATTGCCGCCTGTTTTTCCGCCTCAGCGTCCAGAATCGCAGACTCCTTCTTACCTTCCGCCACAAGAATCGTAGATTTCTTTTCGCCTTCCGCAATCAGGATGGACTCACGGCGCTCACGCTCCGCCTTCATCTGCTTCTCCATCGCTTCCTGAATGGCCGCCGGAGGCATGATATTTTTCAGTTCGACACGGTTCACCTTGATTCCCCACGGGTCGGTGGCCAGATCCAGCGCAGACTGCATTTTTGTATTGATGATCTCACGGGAGGTCAGCGTTTCATCCAGTTCCAGATCACCGATGATATTTCTCAGTGTTGTGGCCGTCAGATTCTCAATGGCCATAATCGGATTTTCCACACCATAGGCAAACAGCTTCGAATCTGTGATCTGATAGAACACAACGGTATCGATTCTCATCGTAACGTTATCTTTTGTGATTACCGGCTGCGGCGGGAAATCCACCACCTGTTCCTTCAGGTTCACCTTTCTCGCCACACGCTCAATAAACGGAATTTTAAAGTGGATTCCTGTGGACCATGTGGCCCGGTAGGCTCCCAGACGTTCCAGGACGATCGCGTTGGCCTGGGGAACGATTTTGATACAGGATGCGGCAATAATCAGCAGTACCGCAAGAACCAGTACAATAATAATACCTGTCATCACTCCATCACTCATTTCTCTTCCTCCTTCATCTTAACGATCAGCTTTACGCCTTCGACACGGGAGATCTCCACAACAGCTCCCTCTTCGATGACGGTTCCATCCTCCGAACGTGCGGTCCAGAGGACATCGTTCAGCTTCACTTTTCCGGTTGCTTCCAGATTATCGATCCGCTCAGAAACAACTCCCACTTCTCCGGTCAGTGAATCTACGTTTGTTTTAAGGGTAGACTTGTTCATATACCGTAATGCCGCCGGCCTTGTAAAAATCAGCAGAAGCAGCGATACCGCCAGAAAGATTCCCAGCTGTACCCAGACATTCGCACCCACAAGAGCCACAATCAGCGCAATCAGCGCACCGCCTGCAAACCAGATCGTTGTCAGACCGAGAGTAAGCGCTTCCGCAAGCAGGAGTATCACCAGAGCCGCCAGCCAGATGATTGCATACATTCCTTATCCCCCTTTCCCAGAATCGTCTTCTCCATTATATGCACAATCCGGGCAAAACCATTAAAAATCTGGAAAAGCCTGGAATTATGACAGATAAAAACGCTTCTGTTCTCTCTTTTGTATAAGTAAAATTGCTTTTTATCATAATACTATATTTCCAGTGAAAATACAAGCAAGAGATTGTGAATTATCTGACAGAAAGTAACAGTTCAGCCAGGTCCGTGCAGTGAATGCACAGATCTGGCTGAACTGTTTCGGCAGAAAAAAAGGACCTCCCGGCAGATCCTCCGCTTTGCAGCGGCATCACAACCGGGATGTCCTTTTTATGTAAACAGAATTTAATAGAAATGCTGATTTCCAATCTGAATTCCACGTCCGGAACCACTGTTGAAATACAGACAGTTCCCCACCGGATTCTCTCCTGCCAACGCCGCCGACGCCGCTTCGTAGCAGTCGCTTCTCGCGCCTCTGGAAAGAACATTCTGGAATTTTCCACTGGATACCGGTGAAAACTGACCGGACTGATAAATGACCTCTGAAATGCTGTTCGGGAAGGAACCGCTTCTCACGCGGTTCAGAACAACTGCTCCTACCGCAACTTTTCCGGTATAGCTCTCGCCGCCTGCCTCACATTCAATCAGAGCCGCCAGCATTGCCAGATCCCCGCTTCCCGCGGACACCACTGTACTGCTCTGTGTGGATGCCGCGCCTGCTTCTTCCTGCTTCTGAAGTTCCTGATACTCCTCGACGGTCATCGCACCCTGCACGGAGTCTTCCAGATCGACATAATCGGAATGCACAAATGCGTCTGTCCCTTTGTATTCTACCTGGTACCATTCGCCCTCTGTTCCTTCTATTCTGATCTGGCTGGAATTTCCCAGACTTCCGATTGTCTCAGCCTCCAGAGACGGCTGTGTTCTGACTCTCAGACTGCTGGCGGTGACGGTTCCGGTAAATCCGCATACATTTTTATAATGAACGCGGGCCTCCTCCCCGAATACCAGAAGGTCTGTTCTGATATATCCTTCAATTCCATCAGAACTTACTTTGCTCCAGTCGCCTTCCTGTCCCTCCACATTTACTGCATGGCCCGGCAGAAGAATGCCGGTCTGCCCGGAATCTGCGGACGCGGACACGCGGATGTTTGCGTAACTTTCCACGTTTGCCGCCGCTTTATCATTCCAGCTTTCTGTATATAAAATACTCTCCTCATTCGTAGTCGCATCGGTTAAAGTGTCTGCATATGCCGGTACAGCCATGATTGCCGTCATTGTCAATGCTCCCCCAAGTGCGCCAATCATGTGGCTCCGTTTCAATGTCATACTTGCCTCCTGCTAATTATTACGTTTTTGTTACGATTTGTTACGAACTGATTCTATCAGCATTACAACTTTTTGTCAATCATAACTTTCTTACAAGTTTTGGCAAGCTACACCTTATTTTTCTATAATAATCCACAAAAATCCCCCACTTTCGTGGAAATTTCCACATTCCTGTCGAACATTTCCTCCACTTTTATACCCGCGAGCAGAAAGCCAGGCGGACATACCTGCATGTCCATCTGGCGTTGCTGTGTGCCGGCGTTGTCCATGTGCCGCCAGGCGCACGTATATAAAAGGACCTGTGAAAAAACGAATTCACGTTTTTTCACAGGTCCTTCGTCCGTCATTCTTCTGCACAGACCGTATGAAAGCATATTGCCTGTGGGTATGGCTCATCGCGAAGCGATTTTCAATGACCGGATACCGTAACCGTTCAGCTGTCCGAATGGTTATTACATTACTGGAGATCATAAAGGGACGGATCCGTCGGACGCCGGGAATCCCATACGCTCGCAGCGTCAAAGAGATCGCTGGTTCGGGTTCCTCCGTTGATGGCGTCCTGATAGAGACGGTAGCCGTCCAGATTTCTCCGGCCCATCCGCAGGTAGTTGTCCCTGCACTGTACAAAGTACTGGGAGGAATCCACATTGCAGTAAATATTAAATCCTTTGCTCTTCAGATAATTGAATTTCTCATTGTCGGCCTGATAGTCATGCCAGTCGGCAAGATCCTGACCATGCGCAAAGATAATGGTATCGCTTCCGCCAATCAGCGGCGCGACGTCCTGCAGCCAACGCTCGGTGTCCGTCTGGATATGCTCCAGAGACGCATCTCCGATTCGGATATGTCCCCAGGTATGACTGGCAAACGTCCAGCCGTCAGCCTTGATCGCATCCGCTACTTTCTTTGCTTCCTCACACTCTTTCTCCCAGTCAAAGTCCGGGTGCTCCTCCAGCCATTTCACCTGATCGTCGCTGAGGTTTTCACGGGTCTTGTACGCGCTGTCGGTGCGGTAACCGAGGATTCCGTCATATCCGGTCAGCGCTATGGTACCTTTCGCCCCGTGATAGGCTGCGTCCGGATGCTCCTCCAGGAACTGATCCATCAGCGGAACACAGTCGTATGCGCCGGTTACCACGGTACCGTCGTCCTGGGTATATTCACAGGTAGGTTTGCCGTTCTCGTCAATCACCATTTTAGTGGCAATTCCGCGTCCGTCATAGGAATGATAATAAGACAGGTCGTCCAGGGACAGCACGTACGGCTTTTTGCCTTCCGGAAGATAAATATCCCCCTCGGTAAAATGTACGGTTCCGTTTTCATCTACCGTCTGCTTCACCAGATCGTGGAGCGCTACCAGAACGTAACCGTTGTCATACATCTGCTGTGTGATCCGGTTAAACTCCTCGACGGTGGTCATCCATTCACAGAAGCCCTCTGTCTGTTTGTTATCCTGGAAAAATGCTTTCTGCGGATCGACAACCAGAGAATGATAAAAGATATGCGTCACCTGATTAATATCCACCCGCACGCAGGCATCTTTTGCCGTCGTGTATTCTGAGATCTTTGCGATCATATCCGAATCCGTCGCGGAGCCTTCTGCACTTTTGAGCAGTTCAATAGCTCCGTCGTAATCGTAGGTCGCCGCCAGCGCGTCCGCCTGGGCGATCAGATCTTCTTTTGTAACCGTTTCCTCTGCGGAAGAATCGGATGTACTGGCTCCATTCTGCTCTTCGCTGTTGGATGCGGAGCCGCCCTTTCCTCCGGAGCCAAGTCGCGGACTTCCTGCCAGAAACCAGACCGCCACGCCCAGAACAACCAACAGCACACACAATACCGCGGTTTTGATGATCAGAATTCTCTGCCGCCGGCGGCGTCTCATTTCCTTTCTGCTCATTTTTCTTTTATTCGCCATTTTCTTTCCCCCTGTAACAGTTGATCTGTACCGCCTGCCGGTCTCTGTCCGGACCTGGCAGTGTTACAAAGCGTACCTCTGATCAGACGCACATTCCGGCAACCGTTCCGCATACGAAACGATTACATGTTTTCCAACGTGCATCCTTTTTTTCTTTGGTGAATTTTCACAAATACGCCTCATCTGTTATTTTAATAGAAACAGCGAAAAAAGTCGATAGCTTTAAAGAAAATGTAATAAAAATGTGGGAAAAGCGAACATTCTCAGTTTCTCTGTCCATGCACCTCATACATCAGAACTGCTGCCGCAATCGCCGCGTTCAGGGATTCCACCCGACCTTCCATCGGAATCCGCACCAGACAGCTGGCAGCGGCAGCCAGCGCATCGCTGAGACCGTTCCCTTCATTTCCGATCAGAATTGCCGTGGGACCCATGTAATTCTGCACCCGGTAGGATTCCTCTCCTCTCAGATGCGCCGCATAGCTTTGAATTCCACGAGCGGACAGTCTCTGAAGAAACGCGGCGGGATCATCTACCTCAAGGATCGGCATCCGATAGATGGATCCCATCGTTGCGCGGATCGTCTTGGGCTGAAACAGATCGGCGGTCCGGCGGCTTACAACGATTCCCGTCACACCGGCGCCCTCCGCGGTCCGAAGAATCGTGCCCACGTTTCCGGGATCCTGAAGATCCTCCAGCACAATCAGAAACGGGTTCTCACCGCCGGTCACCTGCTCCTCCGTATAAGAAGGAATCTTTATCAGAGACAGAATCCCCTGCGGCGTTTTTGTATCGCAGGCCGACGCAAACACACGGTCCTCCACTACTTCATATTGTATACCGTCCGGCAGAATTTCATTCTCTTTTTCAAAAAAGGACTCGGACAAAAATACCTTCTCAATCCACTCCCCCGGCGCCTCCAGAAACATTTTTCTTCCCTCTGCCACAAAAAGCCCCTGCTCTCTGCGCGCCTTTGCCTTTTTATTCAGCAGTACAATATTTTTGATCTGCTGATTGCTGCTGCTCGTAATCATGCGTTCCTCCTTGCTCAAATATGCGGCATAACACTGCCTTACAGATGTAACCGTTCCGCACAGCCCAATGGTTCGAAAAAAAGAACTGCCGCATCCATGCGGCAGTTCTTTTTCTGCAGACGGAAACCACCTGCAGTCGTTCAGTCGGCTGAACTGTTGCTGACCGGAACCGTTCCGCCAGCGGAACAGTTCTGAATATACATTTATTTATTATAATTGTAAGAAAGCGCGCGGGCAATCTCCCACTGATATTCCGGAAGCGATTTCTGCATTGCCAGAGCTTCGTTGATATCAAAATCCACATACTCGCCGTTCTTGTACGCGACTACCCGGTTGCTCTTTCCCTGAATCAGAAGATCCACTGCGTAAGCTCCCATAATCGACGCGTAGACACGGTCTTTACATGTCGGACTTCCTCCGCGCTGCATATGTCCCAGGATCGTCGCACGGGTCTCCACGCCTGTCGCTGCCTCGATCCGGCGCGCCATGCTGCTGGAATGTCCGATGCCTTCCGCGTTGATGATAATATGATGCTTTTTGCCGCGCTTCCGGTTCTCTATGATATTATTGATGATCTTCTGCTCATCGTAATCATATTTCTCCGGAAGAAGAATATCCTCCGCACCGTTTGCGATACCGCACCACAGAGCGATATAACCTGCATTTCTTCCCATTACCTCGATAATGGAGCAGCGCTCATGTGAAGTGGAAGTATCACGTACCTTGTCGATCGCTTCCATCGCCGTGTTGACTGCAGTGTCAAAACCGATGGTGTATTCGGTACAGGCGATATCCAGATCGATGGTTCCCGGAACGCCAACCGTGTTGATTCCCTTATTCGCCAGTTTCTGCGCGCCGGCGAAAGAGCCGTCGCCGCCGATCACCACCAGACCGTCGATGCCGTTCTTCCTGCAGTTTTCCACCGCTTTCTCGATACCTTCCTCCGTGCGCATCTCCGCGCATCTTGCTGTATAGAGAATCGTACCTCCGCGTTCAATCGTATCCGATACATCGCGGGCAGTCATATCGATGATCTCCTCATTCAGCAGACCATCGTAGCCTTTCAGGACTCCCTTCATCTGAATTCCCTGCTGCAGGCCGCGTCGTACCGCCGCACGGATCGCCGCGTTCATTCCCGGTGCATCGCCGCCGCTGGTCAGAACTCCGATTGTTTTTACCTTGCTTGTCGTTGACATATGAAACTCCTCCATCTCATCACACACAATTATGAAATTTTTTTAACAATCACACACATCTTCATTCTAAAGCATTTACCGGCGTTTTTCAATACTCTTTTCTACAACTTTCACGTTCTGATTTCCATATTTTTCATTCAAAATACCCAGCAGCTCGCCGCCGATTTTGACGCCTCTGCTCGGCGGAAGGCGTTTCATCGCCTTGGGCGAACGGATATACAGCACCACCTGATCGGTTCCGTCAGACTCGGCCAGGATCCGGTACAATTCCGCCACCTCTCTCTCATAGGCACCCTTATCCGCAAACTGAATCCACAGTTCTCTGGGCACATCGGAAAACGGATAGATCTTTTCACAGATCAGCTTGCTGGCCTTATCGTCCTCCGCCGACACCCGTCCCTGGATAAATACTTTTGCGTCCTCCTGCATCAGGGAGGCATTCCTCTCATAATCCCGCGGAAACACGACGATCCCCAACGTTCCCAGCAGATCCTCCAGCGTCAGAAACGCCATGGTCTTATTATTCTTTGTATATTTTATTTTTTTATCCGTGATCATTCCTCCGACGATCACTTTCGCTCCGTCCACAACTTTCGGCATACCGGTTTCTTCATCCGGAAGAAAGTCGGTGGTCACTGCAGTGATGTTTTTTCTCCAGCATTCCTCCTGCTCCTCCAGCGGATGACCGCTGATGTAAATGCCGAGAACCTCCTTTTCCAGAGCCAGCTTCTCCTCTTTTCCGTACTCTCCCACATTGGGCAGCGGAATCTCATAGGAATGTTTTGTCTCCTCATCCACAAAATCGAACAGGCTCATCTGTCCGGTCATGGAATTTTTCTTCTCCTGGGCCACCGCGTCGAGCACCTGAACGTAGACCTGCATCAACTGCTTTCTCGTCGCCCCGAAGCTGTCGAAGGCTCCGGACTTTATGAAATTCTCCACAGTCTTTTTGTTGATTTCTTTTCCCGACATCCGTTCCGCGAAATCCTGAAGGGATACAAACGGCCCGTTTTCTTCCCTCTCCCGGGCCACGGCCTCCATCACCGGCTTTCCGACTCCCTTGATCGCAGCCATTCCATAGCGGATGCTCTTGCCTTCCACGGTGAAAATTCCTTCGCTCTGGTTCACATCCGGCGGCAGAATCGAAATTCCCATCTGGCGGGAATTGAGAATATACTCCGCCACCTTGCCCGGATTATCGATACAGGACGTCATCAGCGCCGCCATAAATTCCACCGGGTAATAATATTTCAGCCAGGCGGTCTGATAGGAGACGACCGCATAGGCGGCGGCATGGGATTTGTTGAACGCATACTTTGCGAAATCCGTCATCTCGTCATAGATCTTGTTCGCAATCTGTTCACTGATCCCGTTGTTGATGCAGCCGGGCACGCCGTCCTCCGGATTCCCGTACACAAAACTTTCCCGCTCTTTTTCCATGACAGCCGCTTTTTTCTTTGACATGGCACGGCGGAGAAGATCCGCTCTTCCCAGGGAATATCCCGCCAGCGCCTGTACGATCTGCATGACCTGCTCCTGGTAGACGATACATCCGTAGGTCTGCTCCAGGATCGGCTTCAGCAGCGGCGTGTCGTAGGTGACTGTCTCAGGATGATTCTTGCCGCGGATATACTGGGGAATAAAGTCCATCGGTCCCGGACGGTACAGGGAAATTCCGGCGATGATATCCTCCAGGCTCCGGGGCTTCAGCTCCTTCATGAAGTTCTTCATCCCTCCGCTTTCCAGCTGGAACACACCTTCCGTCTTTCCCGATCCGATCATCTCCAGCACCTTCGGGTCATTATAATCGATATGGTCCATATCGATCTTCGTCTGACTGCTTCTCTCCGCCAGGTGTACCGCATTCTGAATCACCGTCAGCGTGCGGAGGCCCAGGAAATCCATCTTCAGAAGCCCCAGCTCCTCCAGCGTCGTCATCGTATACTGGGTAACCAGCGTTCCGTCGCTGGCTCTGGAAAGCGGGACATACTCATCCACCGGCTTCTGGCTGATCACGACACCGGCCGCGTGCATGGATGTATGGCGGGGCAGTCCCTCCAGACGGCGGGACATATCGATCAGATAATGGATCTGATCGTCCGACTCATACAGCTCCTTCAGCTCATGATTCATGGTCAGCGCCTTGTCGATGGTAATATTCAGCTCATTGGGAATCATCTTTGCGATGGAATCCACCTGAGCATATGGCATATCCAGCACACGCCCCACATCCCGGATCACACCCCGGGCCGCCAGCGTACCGAAAGTTACAATCTGAACCACCCGGTCCTTCCCGTATTTCCGGGTCACATAGTCGATGACCTCCTGGCGTCTCTCAAAGCAGAAATCCACGTCAATATCAGGCATCGTCACCCGCTCCGGGTTCAGGAACCGCTCAAACAGCAGCTGGTAGCGCATGGGATCCAGCTTTGTGATTCCCAGGGTATAGGAAACCAGGCTTCCCGCCGCAGATCCCCGGCCGGGACCGACCATGATGTCGTGGTCCCTGGCAAATTTGATAAAATCCCAGACGATCAGAAAGTAATCCACATACCCCATGGTCTTAATGGTATTCAGCTCATATTCCAGGCGTTCCTTCAGCTCAGGAGTCACCGGATGATACCGCTCCTCCAGTCCCTCAAAACAGAGCTTGTTCAGATACTCCCAGGCCGTGTAGCCTTCCGGCACATCAAACCGGGGCAGCTTTGTCACGCCGAACTCAATATTGACCTCGCAGCGGTCGGCAATCTTCTGGGTATTCTCCAGCGCCTGCAGCGCATAGGGGAACAGCTGGCGCATCTCTTCCTCAGATTTGACATAGTACTGGCCGCCCTCGTAGCGCATCCGGTCTTCGTCCTCCACCTTTTTTCCAGTCTGGATACAGAGAAGAATGTCATGAGATTCCGCGTCGGATTCATAGGTATAGTGGACGTCGTTGGTCGCCACCAGCTCAATGCCCGTCTCCTGGCTCATCCGCATCAGCTGCTGATTGACCAGACGCTGTTCGGGAATTCCGTGATCCTGCAGCTCCAGAAAGAAGTTTCCCTTTCCGAAGATTTCCTGGTAGCGCAGGGCCGCCTGTTTCCCTTCCTCATACAGATTGCGCACCAGATACCGGGGAACCTCTCCCGCCAGGCAGGCGCTCAGCGCGATCACCCCTTCGTGGTACTGTTCCAGAATTTCCAGATCAACACGCGGCTTATAGTAAAACCCGTCCACGTAACCTTTGGAGACAATTTTTGTCAGATTTGAATAGCCGAGATCGTTTTCGGCCAGGAGAACCAGATGGTAATAACGGTCTTCTCCCTTTACCGTCTCCCGGTCAAAGCGGGATCCCGGAGCCACATAGACCTCGCAGCCCATAATCGGCTTGATTCCCGCTTCTTTCGCGGCTTTATAAAAATCAATGCAGCCAAACATTACGCCATGATCTGTAATCGCAGCGCTGTTCATCCCGAGCTCCTTGACCCGGGCCACATATTCTTTGATCTTGTTGGATCCGTCCAGAAGGCTGTATTCCGTGTGGACATGAAGATGTGCAAAACTCATGAGAGACTCCTTTCCATCTGTTTCGCCGGGCTGTTTTCCCGAAAAAATACTTTAGATCATCCAGATCTTCCCGTCGCGCAGCTCCACCTGCTTTTCTTTCAGCAGACGGCCCACGGCACGTTTGAAAGCGGCCTTGCTCAGGCCGAATTCTCTCTGGATCACCTCCGGGGAAGCTTTGTCATCGAACGGAAGCACGCCCGCAAATTCCCGGATCACCTGAAGAACATTTTCGGAATCCTCCCGGATCTGTTCGTAGGCTTTTCCGCGCGCGGAAAGCGTCAGTTTTCCGTCCTCCTTCACCTCTGTCACCCGAAGCTTCAGATTCTGTCCCACCCGGTAGCCGGCCTGGGCCTCCCGTTTCGGAATCAGGCCGGAATACTGGTTGTCCACAGCGACAAACACTCCGAAATTCCCGCTGATCTCATAGACCAGTCCATCCACCGTATCCCCGATGGCATACGGAGAATTCGTCTTCAGGAAAGGATAGACTTTCATGGTCGCGCACAGGCGGCTGCTCTTGTCAAGATACAGGGACACCAGCACCTGATCGCCCGTATGGACTTTTACCGTCTGTTCCCGGAACGGAAGCAGCAGATCTTTTTCCAGCCCCCAGTCCAGAAACGCCCCGATTTTTCCGGTTTGTACCACCTGCAGCACTGCCAGACCTCCCAGAGTCAGCTTCGGCTCCCGGGTCGTCGCGATCATACGGTCGCGGGAATCCCGGTAAAGAAACACCTCCAGAACGTCTCCCTCATCGGTTCCCTGCGGAACCTGCTTTGCCGGAAGCAGTACCCGTTCTTTCTCCGCCGCTTCCCTGCTCTCGCTAAGATAAACGCCGAATTCTACTTTTTTCACTACTGTCAGTTTCTGTTTTCTTCCTAAATTTAACATAGTTCTCCTTATTTCAACTGTCTTTCGAAGTACTGTCAGATCTGTTCCAGAGCTTTCATGCTCATCTCTTCCAGCAGCTCCGACTTGATCTTATACAGCTTGTCGGACAGATCCACATAAACCTCATGAGGATTCACAAGACGCAGGGATTCCTCCCACAGCGTCGCCTTTTCCTTTGTGCAGATGTCACGGATCTCCATCACAGACGGAGAGTTGTATACGCACATTCCTTTCTTAAAGACCGGAACCAGAAGTTCCCGCAGCGTATAGGTCCCTCCCTTGATTTTTGTTTTCTTCCAGGTCTCGATGGGATCGAAGATAATCATATCCTTACTTTCATCGAAGGTCTCGTCCGCCAGACAGATAAGATCCGCGCGGATCTTTCCGGATTTCTTGTCATAAATCCGGAAAATCGTCTTATTGCCCGGATTGGTTACTTTCTCTGAATTCTCTGACAGCTTGATCTTCGGAATAAAATCCTCATTTTCTTTCTCTTTGACAGCCGCCAGTTTATAAACGCCGCCGAACGCCGGACAGTCACTGGACGTAATCAGATTAGTTCCCACGCCCCAGGAATTGATCTTTGCCCCCTGGGTTTTCAGGCTGTCGATCAGATACTCGTCCAAATCGCTGGATGCAGAGATAATGGCATCGCCAAATCCCGCCTGCTCCAGCATTTCATAAGCCTTCTTGGACAGATACGCCAGGTCGCCGCTGTCAATACGGATTCCATAACCCTTCATGCTCCGTCCCTCAGCCTTCATCTCACGGAACACGCGGATTGCATTGGGAACTCCGGATTCCAGAACATCGTAGGTATCCACCAGAAGAATACAGGCGTCCGGATACAGATTTGCGTAAGTTTTAAACGCTGTATACTCATCCGGAAAGCTCATAATCCAGCTGTGAGCATGGGTTCCCTTCACCGGAACGTCGAACATCTTTCCCGTCAGAACATTGGAAGTGCCGATACATCCGCCGATCATCGCCGCGCGGGCGCCGTAAATTCCCGCATCCGGCCCCTGGGCGCGGCGCAGTCCGAACTCCATGATCCCGTCCCCCTTCGCTGCATAGACAACGCGGGACGCTTTCGTCGCAATCAGACTCTGATGATTAATGATATTCAGAATCGCCGTCTCCACCAGCTGCGCTTCCATCATCGGCGCAACCACCTTCAGGAGCGGCTCTCTCGGGAACACCACGGTTCCCTCCGGAATCGCATAGATATCCCCGGTAAAATGAAAGCCTCTCAGATATTCCAGAAAATCCTCGTCAAAAATTCCCAGCGACCGAAGATAATCCACGTCGTCCGGCGCGAAGTGAAGATCCCTGATATACTCTATCACCTGCTCCAGGCCTGCGGCCACCGCGTAGGCTCCCCCGCTTGGGTTCTTGCGGTAAAACGCGTCAAATACAACGACCTGGTCCGTCGGGTTTTTAAAATATCCCTGCATCATTGTCAGTTCATACAGGTCCGTCAGCAACGTAAGATTCTGTGCTTGTGTTCTCATGACAAATCTCCTTTGTTTTCTTCCTTTCTCATACGTTCACGGTAAGATCCGCAGCGATTCCGCCCGGCAAACCGTCACGAAAATTCCAAAATAACATACGGCCGTCCCGCCTGGTCATTCAGCGTCACCACATAAGCTCCGCTGCTTTCCGAAATCCCCGGTGTCAGTATGTCGCCAAGACGCGCCTGGCGTTTATATTCCGCACGCAGCTGACGGACCTGAAAACCTTCTGGCAGATACTCCGCGGCAATCGCCACATACTGCCCGTTGTTCACATGATGGTTGCTGTCCAGATGGTGGGCATGCACCGTCACAGGATCCAGAAACCTCTGCTCTCCGGGCACAGAGATTTTTCTGCCTGCGTACTCCATTTCCAGCGGCTCTTCCATGCCGTACCGTTGGATTTCCCCTGCGTCCGCACGGACAGGGCGCCCGGCCACAGGATCCATATAGGCCCACTCGGAATAAGCACAGGCCAGCATCTCCCCTTCGACGGTCTCCATCACAAAATTTCTCATTCCGACAAATCCATGAAAGCCGCAGGCCCAGGTTCCCGTGCGGACCTCTTCTCCCAGCGACGGGTACCGGAAAATCCTGATCTGCCAGGAAGTAAGCACCCAGAGCCTGCCCTTTTCTTTCAGATACTCCACGCCGATCCCCAGTTCCTCTGACTGAAACGTGCTGCAGTCCTGAAAATAATTGATCAGTCCATGCAGCGGCAGGCAAAGATTTTCGTCCAATTCACTGTAACGGATCCGGCTGTCAAAATAATACTTCAATCGTCCTTCTCCTCTTTCGCCGGAAACTCTGCCCGTCAGGCGGACGCAGACGATCCGGCGTGTTTTTACAAATCATTATAGCACGAAACCTTCAAGATACCTACAGTTTCTTTTAAAAATCACTCCGGGAGATTCAGCGTTTTCCCCGGACGGATAGCATAACTGTTCAGGAAAAATGAACTTCTATGAAATTTGAAATTTTTTTAAAAAAGGGCTTGCTTTTTTTTCGATCATCTGGTAAAATACATTTTGTTGTGAGACATTGGGCTATCGCCAAAGGGTAAGGCAACGGACTCTGACTCCGTCATTTCAAGGTTCGAATCCTTGTAGCCCAGCTGAAGGAACTCTTTTACGAAAGAGTTCCTTTTTTGTATATGATCTGTGCAACCTTTTTCTTTCATACTTACCCCATGTCTTTATTCTCGCCCATATACGCTCCGGCACATCCTGCCAGAACCTTCCCATGATTTCCGAAGGTGTTTGAGATATTTTCATATTAGCATAACTTATACAGTTCATACAAAATCAAGATTGTACCCGTCTGGTTATGGTTGCAATGACAGTCGCCTACTGGGTATTCTCCGCTCCGCTGGTACGGATCTTCCTGGACAACAGCGAAGTGGTGGCGTACGGTTCCATATTTCTGAGAGGAGCCTGCCTTGCGATTCCGTTCCTTGCAATTGATTTCACCTTTGTCTTCGTTTTCCAGTCTGTGGGAATGGGACACACCTCACTGATCCTGGCCATTACCCGGAAAATAATCCTTGAAATCCCTCTTCTGTTTCTGCGGAACTGGCTTTTCCCGTTATATGGCCTGCCCTATGCACAGGTTCTGGCAGAAGTGGTGCTCGCCGCCGTGGGATTTCTGATGCTGCGGCGCGTCTTCCGGCAGAACACAGAAAACCAAACACTTTCCCGAAACTGATATGCTTCCCGGGCGTCGGAAAATCCCCTGAGTGCCAGACAGCCGGCAGACGTCGTTTCGTCTGCCGGCTGCGTATCTGTCTCTTCGTTCTTTCTGTTATGCCATCATGATCTCGGAAATCGCTTCCATGATTTTATCATGACATCCGCCGCATCCCGTGGAACAGTGGGTGATCTTCTGTACCTCGTCAAAGCTTTCCACAACGTCGGAAAATTTATCCATCTGATGCAGCGCGTCCTCCACATCCGCGTAGGACACCTGTTTACAGTTGCAGAGCATTACGTTTCTGTCTAACATTCGTGTTTCCTCCTTTTTCGTTTCTTCTTTCATTTTATCCTTCCAGATAATTTTTGTCTACTGTTATCACACACTGGTACCGTCCATCCACCTCTTTCATCAGAGATTTTACCTGATGAACGACCTTGTCTGCCTCATCCTGGCTGTAGGAGAACGGAATGACCAGATCAAAAATAAGATTGATCTGTTCCTGACCGTTGACCACGCGGAAATCATGGAAGGTCAGATCCGGATCAAGCGCCCGGATGACGCCGTTCAGCTTCGCCTTCACAGCAAGAACCTTTTCATCGTGTATCTCCACCGGGTCCATATGAATCACGAGAAAAATATTGAGCTTTCTTGCCACTTCCCGCTCCACCCGATCGATGATTTCATGGGACACTTCTATGTCCGTCTCTCTGGGCACCTCCGCATGGATCGAAGCCATACTGCGGTTCGGCCCGTAATTGTGGATGATCAGGTCGTGGGTTCCGACAATTCCGTCATAGGATTCCACCATCTCCTGGATCTGACGGTACAGCTCCGGATCCGGCCGCTGGCCGATCAGCGGCTCCAGCGTGTCTCTCGCAATGGAGATTCCCGACCAGATGACCAGAACCGACACCGCCAGACCGGTAAACGCATCGATATTCACCGATGTAAAATAACATATTAATATAGAAGCAAGTGTTGCGCTGGTCACAATCACGTCCCCAGCAGAGTCAGCCGCCGTCGCAAGCATCACCTTCGAATCAATCCTCTTTCCAAGCTTCCGGTTAAACAAAGACATCCACAGCTTCACTCCCACCGACAGCAGAAGGATTCCGAAGGAAATCCAGTCAAACGCAATAGCCTCCGGATGGAACAGCTTTTCAAAAGAACTCTGCAGACAGGTAATACCTACCTCAATGACAAGAAATGCCACAATCAGCGCCGCAATATACTCGATTCTGCCATGTCCGAAAGGATGTTCTTTGTCCGCAGGCTTTCCGGCCATCTTCACTCCCACAAAGCTGATGATCGATGACGCCGCATCAGAGAGATTGTTGAAGGCGTCCGCCATAATCGCCAGAGAATTCATCAGCATTCCGATCGCCAGCTTTGCGGCAAACAGCAGGACATTGCAGACAATCCCCACACAGCTTGACAGGATTCCGTAACTGGTACGGACCTGCGTGTCTTCTGTATTCTGATAGTTTTTTACAAATTGCTTTACTAGAAATTCTGTCATCGTTCTGATCTCTTTCCGTTGGTGTTTCTTCCTATTTTATCAACCCTTCTCCAAAAGTCAAGACTAACATTCTCAGGCGCCATGCGTTTATACGGTCTGTGCAGCGAATGCACAGACCGTATGAACTGTAAGAAAACTTTTTATTTTTCTTTCCGAAAACTTTACAGTTTTTTCATTGATTCTCTGCGGCATTTCTGGCATAATAAAACTATAAGGTTTTTTGATTTTTCTGTGCAGATGGCTACGGGGCTTGACAGAAGGGCTTGTTCCGTGGTGGTCAGAGATCTGAGGAACACAGACGGAAGCTTTAGTTTACATATAATGGCGGTGAACACCGTCGGAGATAAAATCCAGAACTCCCGGCTCTTTTCCTTAATAAGGAGCCGGGAGTTCTGCCTGCAGCCGTTCCGTCCGGAGAACGGCTGCTTTTTTGCAGTCACAGAACCGCGTCGATCAGACGCTTTGTATACTCTTCCTTCGGGTGCAGGATCACATCTTCTGTCTTACCGGATTCCACCAGCCTTCCTGCCTGCATGACGAGTATCCTGCTGCAGAACTTCTGCACCAGAGCCAGGTCATGGCAGATAAACAGAAATGCCATGCCTTTTTCCTCTCCCAGGCGCATCAGAAGTTCCATCACCTGCTTCTGGACGGTCACATCCAGAGAACTGGTCGCCTCGTCGCAGATCAGCAGTTCCGGTTCAATCGCCAGCGCTCTGGCAATCGCCGCCCTCTGGCACTGACCGCCACTGACTTCATGGGGATATCGCCGGGCGTACTCCGGCGATATCCCGCACTGGAAAAGGAGTTCCTCCACCCTCCTTTTTCTCTCTTTTCCCGACAGGCCGGCATTTTTCAGACTTTCTCCGATTCCGTCTCCAAGCGTCCTCCGCGGGTCGAAGGAACCCGCCGGAGACTGGAAAACCATCTGGTACTTCCGGTAAATCCTGCGCAGCGCTCTTCCTCTCAAGTGTGTGATATTTTCCCCCTGCAGAAAAATTTCTCCGTCCGTCACATCAATCAGACGGGCGATGGCTTTCGCCGCGGTGCTCTTTCCGGATCCGGACTCTCCCACGATTCCCAGCGTCTCGCCGGGGTACAGGCAGAAACTCAGGTTGTCGACTGCCGCGGCTTCCTCCCGGCCGTTTTGTTTAAATGTCTTTGTAAGATGTTTCACTTCCAGCAGCGGTTCCATTTCATTCCTCCAGACTTGCATCAGATCCCTGGCCATGCCGCCCTGCAGACTGCAGAGCATTCGTAAGTTACCGTTCAGGTGCGCATATCGTTCAGGCGCGCTTCAGCCGCGGCACTGCGGCCAGAAGCTCTTTCGTATAGGCGGCGCCGGGATCCTTCAGCACCTGTGCGGCAGCCCCATACTCCACAATCTCCCCATACCGCAGCACCAGAATGGTATCCGCCATCGCCCGGATCACTCCGATGTTGTGGGTCACCAGTATCATCGCCGTCCCGCAGAGCTCCCGCAGCATCAGCAGCTCCTCCACGGTCTGTTTCTGCACGCAGACATCCAGAGCGCTGGTGGGCTCGTCCGCCAGAAGAACCGACGGATTCATCAGCATTGCGATGGCGATTCCGACGCGCTGGTTCATGCCTCCGGACAGCTCAAACGGATAACTGTCCAGAATTCTCCGGCCGTCATGAAATCCCAGTCGGTCAAAAAGCTCCAGAGCGCGCTCCTCCGCCTCCCTTCGGGATACTTTCCGGTGGGCCGCCATGCTTTCATGGATCTGATCTCTGATACGCCGGATCGGGCAGAGAGATGCTCCGGCGTCCTGAAAGACCATGCCGATGCGGGCGCCGCGGAGCTTTCTCATCTCTCTTTCCGGAAGCTCCGGCAGCGACCTTCCCTCAAAACGGATATCTCCGCGGGTCACTCTTCCCCCCTGCCCCAGAATTCCCATGGCAGCCCTGACAATCGTACTCTTTCCGCTTCCCGATTCCCCTGCAATCCCGAGAATCTCTCCGGGTTTCAGTGAAAAACTGATGTCCCGCACCACAGATTCTCCGTGATAGGAAATCTCCACCGAGCGATAATCCAAAAGTCCTTCCATTCATTTCCTCCGTCGCTTTGCCCACAGGCTCTGCGTTTTCATACGGTCTGTGCAGTCAAAAACCCCGCGGCAGGTCTGCACTTCGTTTCGGTCGGTGCTGTGTGCCACCGGCACACAGCACCGCCAGATGGACATGCAGGCATGTCCGCCTGGCTCGTTGCTCGCGGGAATAAATGCACAGACCTGGCTCAACTGTTACGAACAGTTACAAGTACTTACATCTGAAGATCCAGATCCGCAGTGATCTCATAATAGTCGCAGGGATGGGCAGTCAGACCCGTGACGGAAGCCTTTGAAATCATGCTCATACGAAGATGGGAACAGAAAACATAGGCATTGTCGTCCAGAATCACCTGCTGCATTTCCACTGCCAGCGCCTCACGCCTCTCTGTGTCAAAGGTCTTCGCCATCTCCGCCGCCAGAGCCTCCAGCCGGTCGCTGTGGTAGTGTCCGTCGTTATTGCTGGAGCTGTCCAGACAGTGATAGGCCAAGAAATACTCCGGATCTCCGGTAGGCGCTGTCACCATCGCGCTGACGTAAATATCCCAGGCGCCGGTGTCCGTGCGGATACGGTTGTGATCCGCCGTATTATTGATCTGCACGTCGAATCCGATCGCCCCCAGGGTCGCCTGCGCCGCCTCAGCCAGCAGCGGCTGCTCCTGGCGGCTGGGATAAGTCAGCCAGCGCAGGGTCAGCGTCTGCCCGTCCTTCTCCCGGACGCCGTCTCCATCGCTGTCCACCCATCCGGCGTCCTCCAGAACCTTCGCCGCCCCTTCCGGATCGTAGGTTTCCGTCGTCACCGCATCTCCGCCAAAGGCAAAGCTGTCCGGATACACGCCGACAGCGGCATATCCGTTACCGTCCAGCAGGGTCTCCACAAAGCTCTCCTTGTCGATTCCCATGGCGATCGCCTTCCGCACCGCCGGATCTCTGGTGATCTCACTTGCAAAATTCATGGCTCCGAAAAACACACGGCTGGTCGCACAGCTGGTGAACGTATAATTGTCATTCTCAAACAGAGGATAGCTGGCATAGGGCATTCCGTACGCCGCATCGATCTCTCCGGACTGCAGCGCCATCGTCAGCGTATCCCCGTCCGTGATCGTGCGCACCGTAATCTGGTCGATCTTCGGCTCCCCGTTCCAGTAATTTTCATTCTTCACCAGTTCCAGGCTTGTGTCCGTCACCAGGGAGACCGCCTGGTAAGGGCCGGTTCCGCTGACGATTCCTTCCTCCGTGACGCCTGCCTGCATATCGATGATGCAGCCGTAGGGATCTGCCAGAAAATTGATCAGCGCCGGCACCGGCTCTGCCGTCCGGATCGTCAGCGTCTGTCCGTCCGCCGTAATCTCCGCAATCCGGAGATCTCCGGCAGCACGCTCATGTTCCGCCGTCAGGTCCTCCAGGCATTCCTTTACCGCGGCAGCGTCCATATGCCTGCCGCTGGTGAAATACACATCGTCCCGCAGCGTGATCGTCCAGGTCTGCGCATCCACATTTTCATAGCTCTGGGCCAGCCAGGGCTCAATCTCCATGGAATCAGAAAAACGGAACAATGTCTCTCCGACCCCGTAGCGGATACAGGCCCATCCGCTGTTGTCCCTGTGCGGATTGATATCCGGCTCCCCGTTTTCCGCGTTGAACGTTGTGTCGCCCCATACCAGATGCTTTGTCTCCCCGGAAGTTCCGGGTTCCTGCCCATTCCCCTCTTCGCCGTCTCCGCTCTGCCCGGCGCTCTGGCTGCCCTGGCCCGCCGCGCCGGAAGAAGCGCTCTGTCCTCCCCCGCCGCATCCGGACAGCGAAGTCACCAGAAGCCCCAGCGCCAGAAAGATACCGATTATTTTTCTGTTCATATTTTCCTCCTCTCGTTTACCGCGTAACCGTTCAGCCGGCTGATCTGTTGCCATTCCGGGGATCCAGACAGTCACGGATCGTATCTCCCAGAAGATTAAACAGTACAACGGAAATAAAAATTGCAATTCCGGGAGAAAGGACCACCCAGGGATACGTCTGAAGCATGCTTCTTCCTCCGCTCATCATACTGCCCCACTCTGCCGTCGGCGGCTGTGCGCCAAGGCCGAGAAAAGACAGAGCGGCAATCTCCATCATCATGGTTCCGATATCCAGCATTGCCGTCACGAGAATCTGCCCGCCGATATTCGGCAGAATATGCCGCAGGATCACCCCGGCCGGCGAGCTTCCGGCAAGCCGCGCCGCAGAAATATAATCGGTGTTCTTCACTGCAAGCGTCTGGCTCCGGGCAATCCTGGAATATTTCGGCCAGCTGACCACCGCCAGAGCGATCACTGCATTTCGGACGCCCCCGTTCAGAACGGCCGCAATCGCCATTGCAAACACCAGTCCCGGAAACGCCAGACAGATATCCGAGATTCTCATGATCACTGTATCCAGAATTCCTCCGAAATACCCGCACACGACGCCGATTACCGTTCCTCCCACGGCAATGACCGCCACAAGGATCAGCGTCGAGGAAATACTGGTCCTCGAACCGATGATCACCCGGGACAGCATATCCCTTCCATACCTGTCCGTCCCAAACAGGTGCGCCGGAGACGGCGCCTGCAGCGCATTGGACAGATCCTGGGCATTGGGATCATAGGGACAGATCCATTCCGCAAATATACTTACAGAAAGCAGCGCCAGAACCAGCGCCCCAAAGACAGCCAGCCGGAGTTTCGCAGTATTCTTTTTTCCTTTCCTCCTGCCCGCAGCAGCCTCCTGATATCTCTTCATCGGGCGTCACCTCCCAGCCGGATCCTCGGATCCAGCATCCGATAGGAAAGATCCGTGATCAGATTTACAATAACGTAGATCAGCGCCATCCAGACCACATACGCCTGGATCATCGGATAATCTCTCATATTTATGGCATCCACCGCCAGTTTGCCCACGCCGTCCCACATAAAGATGGATTCCACAATCGCCGTCCCGCCGAGAAGACTCCCCACCGATAAGGCCAGCAGCGTGAGAATCGTAACCAGGCAGGCGCGGAGGACACTCTTCCAGAGCGTCACGGAAAACCGGACGCCTCTGGCCCTCGCTCCAGTGACATACTCCTTGTTCAGCTCGTCCAGAACAGCCGCCCGCACCTGGCGGAGGTATTTGGCGGACATGGCGATCGCCAGAGTCAGCGTGGGAAGCGCCGCGCTCTGGAGGCTCACTCCGCTGGAGATCACCGGAAAGACAGGAAAACGGATGGAGAACACGTACATCAGCACCAGAGCCACAAAAAAATTCGGCAGACTGTTGCCGATAAAACTGCAGAAACGAATCAGATCATCCGTCAGACGATTCTGTTTCACCGCAGAGAGGATTCCCAGCGGAACGGAAATCACCACGGTCAGCAGAACAGAAGTTCCGGTCAGCAGGAGCGTCGCCGGAAGTTTTGAGAGAAAGGTTTCAAACACATCATTCCCCGAGACATAACTGGTCCCCAGATCACCGGTCAGAAAGCCTCCCAGCCACCGGAAATACTGCACCAGAAACGGCTGGTCCAGCCCAAGTTCTGTCCTCTGAGCCGCAATCATCTCCGGCGTCAGCGTCACGCCGGAGGCCTCCGCTCTCTGAAGCACCACATCGCTCCCCGCAATCCTCATCATCGCAAAGGATAAAAATGTAACGCCAAACAGAATCGGAATCAGCAGCAACAGCCGCCTGACCACATATTTTTTCATATCTGTTCATCCTTCCCGTATTTTCTTTCGGGTCGTAACCGTTCAGCCAGCTGAACGGTTACGGCATCCGGCCATTGAAAATCGTTTCGCGATGGGTCGGATGCCCGCGGCGCTATACTTTCACACGGTCTGTGCAGTGAATGCACAGACCTGGCTGACCTGTAATTTCAGGTCTTCTCTTACGCTTTTACCGCCTTGATCCGGAACATCGGATAAGGAACAGAAAACTCGCTCTCCCGTGGATACAGCTTGTCCCCGATCTTCTCATCCGCCGTCACCTCGCTGCAGCCCATCTGCCGAAGAACGCAGAGATCCCAGTCCGGACGCCTCCATCCGCTGATCGGAAGCATCCCATAGATCTTCATACACTCGTCCATCTGCGCTCCGGACAGCATCCTGTGCGCCTCCTCGCCTTCCAGACCATTGCGTCTGTGATATTTGGCGTGCTCGGCATCATAGTTCAGCAGAATTCCGCCGGGCTTCAGCACACGGATCCATTCCTCATAGGCTTCCTGCGGGTGCGGCAGCGTCCAGGTCAGATTTCTTGTCACAACCGCGTCAAAGGTTCCGTCTCCAAACGCCGGATGTTCCGCATCCATCGCGCGCAGATCCACGGCCGCGCCGTACTTGGCAGCCAGCTCACGGCCTTTCTGAATCATACTTGCCGTCAGGTCAATTCCTGTCACCTGATGTCCGTGCTCCGCCAGCATCAGCGCAAAAAATCCGCAGCCGCAGCCTACGTCCAGAATTCTCAGGGTTTTATTCTGCGGAAGGTGAGACAGAAGTTCCTGCTCCCACAGCTGATGCTGTCCGCTGTGGAGCTCCGCGTCCCTCTGCTCCTTAAAACTGTCGGAACGGCTGTCCCAGTAACGGGCAATACGTCCTTTTACCGCCGGCGTTTCCTTCCACAAATCTCTCTGTACCATTGCTTCCATCACACTTCACCTCTCAGATTCTCTGCGCCGTCACCATAAACATCGGAGTCGACGCGAAATTTACCTGCTCCACAGGCGTCCAGACTTTTTTCCATACCTCTGTATCCGCCTGAATCTTCTTCATGTTCAGCCGCTCCAGCGCTTTCAGATCCCACCCGGGGCGTTCCACTCTTCCCAGCGGAACTGCACGGACAATTTCCTCCATCGCTTCCTCATCAATATCCGGAGCGGTATTATAGTCTTCCATTCCGCGGGCCTTCACCGCCTCACGGTCTCTCTGGTACGCCTCCTCTTTCTGTTCATCATACATATAGTGATACCAGTTGGCGTCAAAATTTATCAGCAATCCCGGCTTTTTCAGGACACGTTTCCAGGATGCATAGGCCTGTTCCGGGTATTCCAGCACCCAGGTCAGGTTCCGGGAAATCACCACGTCAAAGCTTTCATCGGGAAATTCCAGACGCTGGCCGTCCATCTGCCGGAAATCGATCCGTTCCGCCAGAGCTCCGGCATTTTTTCTTGCCTGCTCCAGCATCGCAGGCGTATAATCCACCGCAGTCACCTGATATCCGGCTTCCGCCAGTATAATCGCAAAAAATCCCGGGCCGGTTCCCACGTCCAGAATATGTATGCTTTGTTTTTCCCTGTCTTTCCATATTTTCTGTATCTGTATTTCAATATGTTCCAGCCATTCCCGGCGCTGCGTGCCGGCCAGCTCTTCCTGATTGACTTTCGAATAACCGGCTGCCCGCCCGGTCCAGTAGGTTCCTATCTTTTTCAGCAGCTGTTCTGACATTCTGATCCGAGCCTCCTTTATGTCTGAAATAAATTCTTTCTTATCATAACGGATTCTGCCAGGCCCCACAAGCCGGGGGCGGGGATATTTTTTTACATAAACTTGCTCTTCAGGATATCCGCAAATTCCTCAATATAATATCCGGAATTGTCCTTTTTCCAGAACAGACAGCACTTCCGGGTAATCTGGTTCTTTCCGCGGCAGAGGGGAATCCGGCAGATGGAAGTTCCGAAATTTACCGTCTGGCTTCCTCCCTCCACGGGCATAAATC
>ERZ1643246.390-NODE-390-length-57763-cov-30.312418_pt1 | contig 57763 bp, 50 predicted proteins | sample MGYA00579265_ERZ1643246 | MGnify/ENA primary metagenome ERZ1643246 (study PRJEB29033, sample SAMEA4952261) | chicken gut metagenome | biome: Broiler Chicken; feature: Gastrointestinal Tract; material: Caecum | place: Ireland | collected 2018 | study: Broiler... | reverse complement strand
CATTCTTCTTCTTTTTCTACTGAACCAAATTTTCCAAATCCGTCTGCTGAAAATAATATTTTTTCTGTTTGTTCATATGTTACCATTACCTCTGGCCAATGTACCATTGGTGCCATAAAAAATTGTAGTTTATGTTTTCCTATATCTAATACATCACCTTCCATTACTACAAATTTTCTGTTTGAAAGGTCCATATGGAAAAAGTTTGATAACATATTAAATGTTAATTGATTTCCTACTATTTTCATTTCAGGATATTTTTCTGCAATTAATCCTATATTATATGAATGGTCTGGCTCCATATGTGATATTACTAAATAATCTGGTTTTTCTCCTTCTAATGCTTTTTCTAAGTTTTCTAGCCATTTATCTGTTACTCTTTCATCTACTGTATCCATTATTACATTTTTTTCATCTTTTATTAGATATGAATTATAGCTCATTCCGTTTTCTAAAATATATTGACTTTCAAATATTTTTAAATCGTTATCACTTGCTCCTATGTACTTAATATCTTTTGATACTGTCATATCATTCATTTTATTCATTCCTTTCTAATCTATCTCGATTGCACCTGTATATAATCCGTAATATGTTCCTTTTTGTTTAATTAATTCTTCATGATTTCCTCTTTCAATAATTCTACCATGATCTAGGACCATAATTAAGTCAGAATTTCTAATAGTAGAAAGTCTATGTGCAATTACAAATACAGTTCTGCCCTTCATTAATTTATCCATACCATCTTGAACAATTTTTTCTGTTCTAGTATCGATACTTGATGTTGCTTCATCTAGTATTAATACAGGTGGATTATTTAATGCTGCTCTTGCGATTGAAAGTAATTGTCTTTGTCCTTGTGATAATCCTTCTCCATTTCCTGTAATCATTGTGTCATATCCTTGTGGCAAATTATTTATAAATCTATCTGCATTTGATAATTTTGCCGCTTCAACTACTTCCTCATCTGTTGCATCAAGTTTTCCGTATTTTATATTATCTTTAATTGTACCTGTAAATAAGCTTGTGTCTTGTAATACCATTCCTAAAGATCTTCTTAAGTCATCTTTTTTGATTTTTTGAATATTTATTCTGTCATATCTAATCTTTCCTTCTTGGATATCATAAAATCTGTTTATTAAGTTTGTTATTGTTGTTTTTCCTGCTCCTGTTGCTCCAACAAATGATACTTTTTGACCTTCTTTTGCAGTAAGTGTTATATCATGTAATATTCTTTTATTTTCTTGATATCCAAATTGAACATTTTCAAATTCAACTTGACCACGAAGTCTTGTATATGTTATTCTTCCATCTTGGTGAGGATGTTTCCAAGCCCATATTCCTGTTCTTTCTTTTGATTCTACTATTTTTCCATCTTCAATTTTTGCATTTACTAATGTAACATATCCATCGTCAACTTCTTCTTCTTGATCAATTAAATCAAAAATTCTTTCAGCTCCTGCTAACGCCATTACGATTGAGTTCATTTGTTGAGATACTTGACCTAGTGGGTTTGTAAATGCTTTTACATATTGTAAAAATGCTGCTATACTTCCTATTGTTAATATTCCATTTACTGATAGTATACCACCAATTACTGCTACTAATACATATCCTAGGTTTCCTATGTTGGAAATACATGGCATCAAAATATTTGCATACATATTTGCTTTTGTCATACTATCACATAAGTCTTCGTTTAAATCGTCAAATTTATTTTTTGATTCTTCTTCATAATTAAATACTTTTACAACTTTTTGTCCTTCCATCATTTCTTCAATATATCCATTTACTTTTCCTATATCTTCTTGTTGTTTTACGAAATACCTTGAGCTGTTTCCTCCCAAATATCTTGATACAAATATCATTAGAACTACCATTGCAAGCACTACTAATGTTAAATATAAATTTGTTGCAAACATAGCTCCTAATACTGCTACCATTGAAACACAGGCTGAAAATACTTGTGGAATGCTTTGACTTAACATTTGTCTTAATGTATCAACATCGTTTGTATATGTACTCATTATTTCTCCATGTGTTCTACTATCAAAATATCTAATTGGTAATTTTTGCATATGATTAAACATTTGCTTACGAATTTTGTTTAATACTCCTTGTGATATGTTGATCATTAATCTATTATATATGTATGTACATATAACACCAACTAAATAAATTAAGGCCATTATCATTATTGCATTTAATAATCCTGTATAATCAGGTGCATTGCTTCCTAAAAGAGGAGTTATAAAATCATCTATTAAATATCTTATAAATTGTGTACCGATAACACCAACTAAAGCACTAATTATGATGCTTATTAAAACAACTGCTAGTTGTAATTTATAACTTTCTGTTACATATTTTAATAATCTTTTTATTGTATGTCTTTTCTTACCTTTAGTTTTCTGCATCTTCATCTCCTCCTTTCATTTGAGTTTCATATACTTCTCTGTAAATTTCGTTTGTTTTCAATAATTCTTCAGATGTTCCTATTCCATCTATTTTTCCATCATTTAATACTATGATTTTGTCTGCATCTTCTACTGAAGATACTCTTTGTGCAATTATTATTTTTGTTGTATTTGGTATTTCTTCTCTAAATGCTTTTCTTATTAAACTATCAGTTTTTGTATCTACTGCACTTGTTGAATCGTCTAGTATTAATATTTTTGGTTTCTTCAAAATTGCTCTTGCAATACATATTCTTTGCTTTTGACCTCCTGATACATTTGTACCTCCTTGGTCTAATACTGTTTCATATTTGCTTGGAAATTCTTTTATAAATCCATCTGCTTGTGCTAATTTACAAGCATCTTCTAGTTCTTCTTGATCTGCATTTTTCTTTCCCCATCTTAAGTTTTCTGCAATAGTTCCAGAGAATAATACATTTTTTTGCAATACCATTGCTACAGCATCTCTTAATGCATGTATTTCATAGTCTCTTACATCTATTCCTCCGACTTTTATGCTTCCTTTTGTTACATCATATAACCTTGGAATTAATTGAACAAGAGTAGATTTTGAACTTCCTGTACCTCCAATAATTCCTATGGTTTCTCCTTCTTTTATTTCTAGATTAATATTTTTTAGTGCATACTTATCTTCACTTTTTTCGTCACTATATTGGAAACTTACATTTTCAAATGTGATAGAACCATTTTTTACTTCTTTTACTGGGTTTTCTTTATCTTTTATTGTTGGTTCTTCATCTATTACTTCTATAATTCTTTCTGCTGATGATTGTGCCATTATAATCATAACAAATACCATTGATAACATCATTAAACTTGCTAATATTTGCCATGCATATGTAATTATACTTGATAATTGTCCTGTTTGCATTTCTCCACCAACTATTAATTGTGTACCTATCCAAGAGATTAATAATATACATGCATATATTGTAAATTGCATAACTGGTCCATTAAATGCTACTATTTTTTCTGCTTTTTTGAAGTTTGTATATACTTCATCATTTACTTCTTTGAATTTTTTCTCTTCGAAAGATTCTCTAACATATGCTTTTACTACTCTTATTGCTGAAACATTTTCTTGTACAACTCTATTTAATTTATCATATTTTTTGAATACTCTTTCAAAATTTGGGTGTGCTTTTATTGCTATGAAAAATAGTATTGCTCCTAAAACTGGTATTGCAACTAAGAATATCACAGATAATTTAAAGCTTATTGTCATTACCATAATTAATGCAAATATCATCATTATTGGTCCTCTAACTAATATTCTTATTATCATTTGAAATGCCATTTGCACGTTTGTAACATCTGTTGTCATACGAGTTACTAAACTTGATGTTGAGAATTTGTCTATGTTTTCAAATGAATAATCTTGGACTTTGTGGAACATTGCTTTTCTTAAATTTTTGGCATATCCTGATGATGCTTTTGCCGCAAATCTTCCTGATAACATTCCAAATGTTAAAGATAAAATTGCTGAGACAATTAATAAAGCTCCCATTTCTAGTATGTAATGAACATCTCCATTTTGTATTCCGACATCTATAATTCTAGCCATTAATAATGGTATTATTACTTCCATTATTACTTCTAGTATTACGAATATTGGTGTTAAAATGGTATCCTTTTTGTAGTCTTTAATATAGCTTGCTAGTTTTTTTAACATTTTCATTTTTCCTCCTTCATTTTTATTATATTTTTTAACATATTAATATTTTATGCTTGCATTTACAATTAATTTTAAAAATTCATGTCAGTCAAGATTCATGAATTTAAACTTTTAGTGATGATATATTGTTTAACATTTTTTTGATTAGTTTTAGAAAAATATTAATATCTTTTTTAGTTATTCCCTTTTTCATATTTTTTTCTACTTCATTAAAGTCAAATTCCATTTCTTTTCTTAAGTTTAATGCTTTTTCTGTTAATACTAATTTTTTGAATCTGGCATCATTGTCTACTGGCAATCTTGTTATTAATTCTTTCTTTTCCATTAATTGCAATATTCCAGCAACTGATGCTCCTTTTATTTCGAATTCTTCTTCGATGTCTTTTGCAAAAATATCTTTGTTTTTTGATTTGTCATATATGAACCTTATTATTCCAGCTTGTGTTCCAGTAATTCCATATTTTGCAATAACACTATCTAACTTCATTTTTAGCTGTCTTGAGAGCATATGCACATATTTTCCTATTTCTTCATCTTCCATTTTTCACACCCCACATTAATTAGTCGCCTAAGTATTTTACTACTTTGTATTTTTAATGTCAAGTGTTTTAAATATGAAATTTTCTAATAATTGCTTCTTTTACATCTTTTGCACATAAAATAATTGTTATCAAAAAATTCAAAATTGAAATCTCAATTGCTACATAACATAATACTACATTTGATACCATATGTTTATATATAAAATAAGGTGGTAATAAACTAAAAATACATATAATAAGCTGATAGATTGCATATCTAATGTATTTTCTGTGGCTTACAATAGTAAGTATAAACATTGTAATATTTGCAATTATCAATATAATCGGTATTGATAATTCTAAAGACCATCCAGAAAATCCTATTCTGTAATCTATGAATACTGTAAGTATTGAAATTGCAATGGTTTGTATCATTACATGTGCGGCAATATTTATATTTTTATTTAATGAATAAATAACTGTTATCCAAATATATATAATTCCAGCATTTGATAGTGCTGCCCAATGCACTCCAGGAGATGTCAATTTATTTATAAGCACTAAAATACCTGCAATCACTAATGAAATTGCTAACATTACTTTTAATAGAATATTAGTTTTTTTACTACTTAGTTTCTGTGGATATAACATCTAAAACACCATTACTTTCTATTTTTATTTGAACTCCCTTTTCTTTAAAAAACTCATAAAACCTTTTTTCTATATCACTATTATCTAATATAGATGTAAAAGTAAAGACTATTTCATTTTCAAAAGAACATGCTGAACATTTAATTTTTTCAACTGGTTCAGGAGCTATCAACATTAAAAATCCATCTATATAATTTTTGTACTTTCCTATAATACCCATTCTTCCTATATTAGAAAAAGTTGTTGTTGTATATTTTCTAATTTCTAAATAACTTAACCTCACTATTGGCTTTTTTAGCACTAAAGGTATTAATTTTATAAATGGATTTATTCCAAGTTTTACATTTGCTGACATAGTTTTTTGAATTTCTTCTTGTGTTAATTTTTTTTCAAAATCTTTTTTTACAAATTCTAAAATTTCATCAAAACTTTCTTTTTCTAACTTTTCTTTTTCAATTACCAAAGTCATATATGAAAAGAAATTAGAAATCGTATTTGAAGGAAAATATTTTTTTAAGTTAATTGGGATACATATTTTTATTGGTTTTTTCCCTTTATTTTTCTTATAATTTTCCATATAAATTGAATATATCAAAACAGCTGTTAGATATTGCGTTATAGTAACATTTTTTTCTTTGCATAATTGTTTTAACTGCTCTAAATTTATAAACTCATGTATTGCTGAAATTCTTCCAAATTTTATCTTTCTTCCATGTAGTTCATATGCTTTCTTAGTTGAAGAATTGTTTTTTGATTTTTTGTCATAATTTTTTATATAACTATCTTCTATCGAAAAATCTACTTTTCTGCTTGTTCTTAATTCTTGAGCAAACTCTTCAGGATGTGCAAGCTCAATATAATTGTAAATTATTTCTTTAAAAAAAGTTGCACCATTATTACCATCTGTTAAAGAATGGAATATGTCTATATTTATTTTCTTTTCAAAATAAGTAACTTTAAATAAATAATTGTTACTTGTTTTTGGATCTATATATTTACATGGATAATCTCTTTCCTTTTCAATTACTGGTTCTTTTGAATTATATTCTAAATAATTCCAAAAGAATCCTTGTTTCATTCTAACTTTAAAAGATTTATATTTCTCTAAAGATTTATTTACCGCTTCTTTTAAAATTTTTTCATCTATTTCTTCTTTTAAAATAGCAGATAATCTAAAAACTGTACTATATTTTTTTCCTGCTGAAATTGGAAAAATCTTAGCAGAATTATCTAATCTTCTCCACTCTAAATTAGTTTTTTTCTTTTTCATAAATATCCTTTCTAGACAAATTCTTCCCAGACTATATTTGCTAAGTCTAATCCTTTTCTTGTTAATTTTATATTATCTAAGTCTATTTCTATTAGTTGCTCATCAACTAATTTTTCTAATTCTTTTCGAAATAAATATATTGGATTTTCTACAAATTTTTGCTTAAATTCTGATATTTTCACTCCTTCTAGCATTCTTAGTCCTAATATCATATATTCATTTTGCATATCTTCTTCATTTTGTATTTCATGTATTGTTTTTATTCCTATTTTTAATGGTAGCTTATATTCATTATTTTGTTTATCTATTTTCTTTTTTAATTCTTCTATTTCTTTCTCATTTTGTATCTCAAATTTTTCATTTTTTAAATATTTTGGTAAATTGGTTGTATTTGAAAATCTAATTCCATTTATATATGAATGTGCGGCTACCCCAAGCCCTATATATTCTTTTTGTTTCCAGCAATTTACATTATGTTTTGATTCATATCCTTCTTGTGCAAAGTTTGATATTTCATAATGTTTATATCCATTTAGTTCTAATGTATTTTTTGTATAAGCATATTCTTTTCTTTCATATTCATCATTAGGTAGTGTGATTTTGCCTTCGTCTAGCATTTTATCTAACTGCGTATTTTCTTCTACTATTAATGAATAAATTGAAATGTGTTTTGGCTTTAATTTTAGATTTAATACTTCATTTATACTTTGTTTTATATCTTCTATTGTTTGTTCTGGAAGTCCAATCATTAAATCTACATTTATATTTTCAACCCCTTCTTCTACAACTAAATTATATGCTTTCAAAAAATCTTCAAAATTATGTATTCTTCCAATTGTTTTTAATATTTTATCATTTGAACTTTGTAGACCTATACTAATTCTGTTTATTCCAGCTTTTTTATAATCTTGTAGTTTTGTTTTATTTATTGTACCAGGGTTTATTTCTATCGTTATCTCTCTATCTTTCTTTCCTATAAACTTATATAAATATTCTAATATTTCTATTATATATTTACTATCAATAATGGATGGAGTTCCCCCACCTATATAAATAGTTGTAATGTCTGCATCCTTGAACACTTCTTGTTCTTCTCTAATTTCTTGTTTTATTTTTTCTATATATTCCTTTTGATAATCCAATTTATCTGGATATGAAATAAAGTCACAATAATAACATTTTCTAACACAAAATGGAATATGTATATATATCCCCAATTCTTTCATTTTTCAAATTTCCTTTCACTTGTGTGTCAAAAATCTCCGTCCCTATTGACACTTTCTTTGGCAATTTCTATTATTTTATTCAGCCTATAATTTACTCCTGACTTTCCTACTGGCTTTTTTAGTTTACTTCCTAATTCCACTAGAGACATATCTGGATATTTTAATCTTAGTTCTGCTATTTCTTTTAAGCTATCATTAAGTTTATTAAATTTTTTAGATTCTTTTAATTTTTTTATTGCTTCTATCTGTTTTATTGAGGCATTTATCGTTTTGTTTAGATTTGCGGTTTCGCAATTTACTATTCTATTTACTTTTCCTCTCATTTCTTTTTGTACTCGTATTTCTTCAAAATGTAATATGGCTTTGTTCGCTCCCATTAATGCTAATACTTTTGATATTTCTTCTCCTTCTTTTAAATATATTGAATATCTATTGTCTACTATCATTTTTTTTACTTTCACTTTTAAATCTTTTAAAAGATTTATTGCAAATTCTAATATTTCTTTATTTTGAAATGATATTTCCAAGTGATAGCTATTTTCTGGATTATTTATTGACCCTGAGCCTAAGAAAAATCCTCTTAACATAGCTCTTTTATTTTCTTCTTTTATGTTATTGATCTCTGATATTTCACTTAGTTGGATTTTATCATCTATTATTTTTATGAATTTTATTGATTTACATTTTGCTACTACTACAAATGTATTTCCTTCCATACTTATATCATAATCTACATTCATGTTTGATAATAGTTTTGTATATCGATTTATATTATAATCATTTTCTGTTGCATAACGGACTATTTTATGTTCAAGGCTTGTATTACTAGATAATAAATATCCTATTAATTCAAACTTCACTTGTTCTTTATCTGCTAAATTGTTTATTTTACTTAATTCTTCTTTTAAATCTGATGAAAAAGACATTTTTTTCTCCTTTTTATTGTATAGGAAAAATTGGCTTTTATCTTAGCCCTATGTAGATTTATTCCACATTGATTTTTCATATACAATGTTATATTTTAGCTACTATAACTCTATCATTATCATATAAATCTTTTAGGCTATATGTGATAGAATAGTTGCCATTATTTTTTAGTAAATTTGATACATCTTCTTTTTGATCATATCCTATTTCAAAACATAGATATCCATTGTATTTTAGATATTCATAGGCTTGAAATATTATTTTTCTATAAAAATCTAGTCCATCATATCCTCCATCTAAGGCTATTGTTGGTTCTTTTTGTACTTGTTTATCTAATTTATTTATTATTTCTTTTTTTATATATGGCGGATTAGAAACTATTATATCATATTTGCTATTTGGAATATTAGAAAATAAGTCTGATTCAATAAATGTAATTTTATCTTCTACTTTATTTATTATTGCATTCTTTTTTGCTATTGCAATTGCGCCTTTACTTATGTCTGTTGCAGTAATTTCACAATTATCTATATATTTTGCAAGAGATACAGCAATTATTCCACTTCCTGTACATAAATCTAAGATTTTTTTTGCTCTCATTTTCTTTGCTATTTTGATAACTTCTTCTACTAATATTTCTGTATCTGCTCTTGGTATTAAAACATTTTCATCTACAAAAAAGTTTAATTTCATAAATTCTCTTTGATGTGTAATATATTCTAGTGGGATTCCTCTTCTTAACTTTTTTATATACTCAAAATATTTTTTTTCTTGAGCCGTCGTTAAATTATTCATATCATTTACTATTACATATTGTCTATCTTTTTTTAATACAAATTGCATGAGTAACCTAGCTTTTAGTTTTGGTGTTTCTACATTATCTACTTTAAGTTCTATCATTCCTTTTTCTATAGCTTCCTTTATTTTCACGTTTCTACCTCCTGTATTCATACTATCATTATTAAACAAATTATGCAAGAACTTAAATTGAACTAATAAAGTAAAAATGAGCCAGTTTTAAAATTGACTCATTTATTTTCATTTTTCATTTTTCATTTTGCCTAGTATATTTCTAAATATACCTGTTTTGTTATTTTTATATATATCTTTTTTCGCTTCTAATTTTTTCAAATTTTGACTACTCCTATGTTCTTGTTTTTGATCTATTTTTGGCATATCATATATATCATTTTTACGACGATTTCTTTTTGTTGCTATATTTTTGTTAGTTCTTTCTCTATTTGATGACTTTTTATATTTTCCAAATATGTCATCTTCATCATCTTGATCATCTTCATCATTTTCTTCATATTCTTCCTCGTCTTCTTCGTCCTCATCGTCGTCTTCATCATCTATATATGAATCTTCTTCGTCATCCTCATATTCTTCATACTCGTCTTCATCATCATAATCATTGTCGTAATCTTTGTCATCTTCTTCGTCATAATCATCTTCATCATTATCTTCTTCATCATCTTCTTCGTCATAATCATCTTCATCATTATCTTCTTCGTCATCTTCATATTCATCACTATCATAATCTTCATCATCTTCTTCGTCATCGTAATTGTCATAATCATCATATTCGTCTTCGTCATCTTTTTCATCATCAGCATACTCGTCTTCATCTTCTTCATAATCATATACATCATAATCAATGTCATCTTCTTCATCGTTGTTGTTTTGTATTTCTTCATTTTTTACTGCGAATATTTCTTGATTATAATCTTTTTCGATATTTTCTTCCTCTTCTTGTTCTTGTATTTTGAATTCTGATAAATCTCTATCAAAATTTTCAGTTATTTCATTTTCAAATACTTCATAGATATTTTTTATTCCTTCTAATCTCCAATAGTTTGAATTGATGAGTGTTCCTACTATATTTATATTACTAACTTCTTTTTCAAAATCTTTTTCTTTTTCTTCAATTTCTTTTAGATATGTATTATTGTATAGTTCTTTATACAACTTTTTAGTTGCTTTTCCTGTTATTTCTTTTATTAATAAATCATATAAATTTTTGATTTGAATTATGTCTAGGTCAAAATTTCTACAAGCTTCTTCCATCATATCTTGATGTACTTTTGGTCCATTCATTGCAGTCATTCTTTCATTATCTAGGAATCCAACTATATAATCTTTTTCTGCGTTTATAAAATTTAATTTTGCTGTTACATCTCTTAGTGTTTTTTGATATTTAGATAGTTTCACATTGTCATTTTCTGATTCTTTTAATAATTTTCTTGTTCTATCATAAATTAAAATATAACATTGTAGCTCTTCTCTTGCAAAGTTTATCCTTGCTGTTATTGCTTTTTCTAAAACTTCTTGATTGAATTTTATCCTTTCACTTTTTCCATTTTCACTCATAATTTTTATCAAACTTTTTTTATCATCATTATTATCAGAATTATAAAAATCATTTAGTCTTTTTATATCTTTTAAATCTATATTTTTTAAATATTCTGAAACATTTTTTACAAAGTTCATATGAGTTGATTCTGCTATTCTTCTAGCTTTTGTGTATTTATTTCTCTCTTTTTGTCTTTCTGAAAAACCTTTTAAATATTTAATAAAGTCTACTCTTAAACTTTCTAATTCTTCATTATTATGGATTATATTTTCTTCTATACTTATTAACTTTTTTTCTATTAAAGATGGGTCTTCATCAAGATCATTAAATAATTTTATTCTTTCGTTTTCTAATTGTGTATTTGATTCACTTAATTTTTCTTGTGTTTTTTGTATATTTTGTATTTCATTTGCTACTTCATCAAATTCTTTTATTATTGTTTCTTCATTATTTATACTTTCTTGATATTTTTCAAATTCTTCTAAAAATTCTGCATAATTTTTATAGTTTTCTTTTAGGTTATATTGTTTATTGAATCCGAATAAATTTTCAAAATATCTTTCTAAAACAATAGCACTCCTTTCATACATTCAAAAAACCTCCATCTTTATTTTTTTCTATTATACATAATAAATTTGTAAAAGTCCAGAGATTTTTTAAATTTATGTTACCAAGTGTTATAGTTCGGTACTTAAAAAATATAAACGCTTCCGAATATAATAATTTATTAATTTTTCCGTCTCCCCATTCTAAAAATTCTAACAAAAGTTTTTCAAACTTTTGAGAATTTTTGAACGGTCCCCACAAGTCCCTACAAAATTAATAAATTATTATATTCTCGCGCTATTTGAACTTTGATTGTACTGAACTGTAACTACTGGATAAAAAAACCCCGCCTTAGCCGCAAGATTAGTTGAATTTTTAAGGACCTGTTCCTACAAACAGGTGGGTGCCTACCAAAATACTCGTGGGCTTCTCACAATTCAAACGGTGAGCATGCACGCCATATTTTCGAGATCGGCCCCTCTTCATAATTTGTTGGTTCTAAAAATTCTGTCTACACGCACTACGCAGGGAAATTTATAATCATATTTAATTATTAACTTTTAAGTTATTCTTATTTTAGCATATACTTTATTGATTTACAACTTTTTTTTACTCAGTTTTTTTTAATTAGTATCTTGTTTTATTATTTTTCCTCTCTTTTTCATATATTATTCTTACTTATTCGAAGTTTTTTTAATTTGATTTCTTTTATAAAATATGCTAAAATTAATTAAATTATGTGAGTTCTTAAAGTTTAAGAATTTCTTTTTTTGCTTCTTCATATTGTTCTTTATTTGGTGCTTTACCATGCCATCCAACTTGGTTTTCCATAAATGAGACACCTTTTCCTTTTATAGTTTTTGCTATTATACAAGTTGGTTTACCTTTTACATTTCTAGCTACTTCAAATGCTTTTTTTATTTCTTCGATATCATGTCCATCTATTTTAATTATTTGGAAGCCAAAGCTTTTAAATTTTTCATCAATTGGATTTGAATCCATTACTTCTTCAATTGTTCCATCTATTTGTAAGTTATTGTTATCTACTATTACACACAAATTGTCTAATTTATATTTATGAGATGCCATTGCAGCTTCCCAAATTTGTCCTTCTTCTATTTCTCCATCTCCTAAAATACAATATACTCGATAATTTTTATTATCCAATTTCGCTGATATTGCCATACCATTTGCGGCAGATAATCCCTGTCCTAGTGACCCTGTTGTCATATCGACTCCTGGAATGTGTTTCATATCTGGATGTCCTTGCAAATAACTATTTATATTTCTAAAAGTTTTCAAGTCTTCTACTGGAAAATATCCTCTATTGGCAAGTGCTGAATACAAGGCTGGTGAACAATGTCCTTTTGATAATATTAATCTATCTCTATCTTCCCATTTGGGATTTTCATTATCTATGTTCATTTCATTAAAATATAATACTGTCATTATATCTGCAATTGATAATGAACCTCCAGGATGTCCTGATTGATTACTATAAACAGCTTCGATTATTCCTAATCTGACTTTTTTTGTCATTTCTTCTAATTTTTTATTATCTTCTATTTTTATTACACTCATTTTATTTTTTCCTTGTATAATGTATTTAGATTTTTTATAAAGGATTTACCTATAAACCTATAACACTAATATATATTATCTTTCATCTGGATCTTTTGTATCTCTTCTTGATTCTCCACTTTGTTCATGATTTATAAAATATTGTTTTGTTTTTTCATTATAAAATTGTAATACAGCTTCATCAAATGAACATTTTTTATCTCTCATTAATGTTAAAATTTCATTTTGGTTTTCTCTTATTGAATCCATAAATATTTCGTCAATTACTTCCATATAATCTTCATTTACTTCTGTTATTGTTCTTTTTGTATATCCTCTTTTGTATTTTTTTACCATATAGGCTAATAAATCTCTTGCTATATCGTTTTTCTGTCTATTACTTAGTTGATGTTCAAATTTTCTTGGCAATTGCATCCTTATATCTTTTCCAAAATGTAAAAATATTTTATCTTCAAAATTTCTGTTATCTTCTGGTTTTGAAAACCAAAACCCGCTATCTTGAAAATCAGATATAACATCAAGTGCTTCTCCATAATATTCTTCTATTTCTTTAACATAATTTTTTTCCACAATTACTATCATTCCTTTCTTAAGGCACAAATCCGGTTGGAAAAGAATTAAATTTTGGCTAGGCAAACAAGTTTGAAATTTATGAGGCGTACTCATGTACGTTGATTAAATTTCAAATGAAGTCGCCACCTCGCCAAAATTGTAATTATTTTTCAACCTTTCCTCTTTCTGTTTTTATTTAATATACCATAAAAAATATTTTTTTGCTATGTTTTCAAAAAAATTTAAAGGGATTTTTGAGTCCGTCCCTAAAATCCCTATTCTCCATCAAATACTTCTGCAAATTCTTTTTCATTTATTTTTTCTTGTTTTAATAGTATTCCAGCTATTGTGTCTAATTTATCTCTATGTTCAATTAACAACTGTTGTGCTCTATTATATGCTTCATCTATTAATGCTTTTACTTCTAGTCCTATTTTGTCTCCTATATCTTCTCCAAACATTTGAATTTCATATGGTTCTTTTCCTTGGAAGTCTATTGGTCCTAGTTTATCACTCATTCCGTATTTTGTTACCATGTCTCTTGCTATGTTTGTTGCAACTTCAATGTCATTGCTTGCTCCTGTTGATATATCGTCTAATACTAGTTTTTCCGCTGCCCTTCCTCCAAGTAATGCTATTAATTTTTCTTTCATTTCTGTTTTTGAGATATAGTATTTGTCTTCGTCTGTTTTATACATTGTATATCCACCTGCTACACCTCTTGGTATTATTGATACTTCTTTTACATTTGCTTGTGTTGGTAGATATCTACTTACTACTGCATGTCCTGCTTCGTGATATGCTGTTAATTTTTTATCTTTTTCTGATACTACTCTTTCTTTCTTTTCTAATCCTACTGTTACTTTTTTAACTGCTTCTTCTACATCTTCATTTTCTATTTCGTCATGTCCATTTTTTGTTGCTATTATTGCTGATTCGTTTAAAATATTTGCAAGTTCTGCTCCTGTATATCCTGCTGTATCTTCTGCAATGCTTTCTAAGTTTACATTATCAGATAATCTTTTATCTTTTGCATGTATTTTTAATATTTCTAATCTTCCTTTTAGGTCTGGCGTTGGTATTGTTATTTGTCTATCAAATCTTCCTGGTCTTAATAATGCTTTATCTAACATTTCTGGTCTATTTGTTGCAGCCAATACTATTACTGTTTCTTCTGAACTGAATCCGTCCATTTCAACTAGTAATTGATTTAATGTTTGGTTGTTTTCTGTTTCTGCTCCACTATTTGATGTTCTTCTTGATCCTATTGCATCTATTTCATCAATAAATACTATACATGGTGCTAATCTTCTTGCTTTTTCAAATAGTTTTCTAACTCTTGATGCTCCTAGTCCAGCAAACATTTCTATAAATTCTGAACCACTCATTGAGATAAATGGTACATTTGCTTCTCCTGCTATTGCTTTTGCAATTAATGTTTTTCCTGTTCCTGGTTTTCCATATAATAGTACTCCTCTTGGTATTTTTGCTCCCATTTTTACATATTTTTCTGGTTTTTTTAGGAAATCTACTATTTCTACTAATTCTGCTTTTTCTTCATCTAAGCCTGCTACATCTTTAAAGGTTACTTTTGTACTTGTTTCTGTTTCATCATATACCTTTCCCTTTTCTCCTAATCCTTGCAATTTAAATATCATTATAAATAATGCTACCATTATTAATGTTGGTAATAAACTTAGTAATGTAGATGGTATTTGCACTAATATACTTCTTGGTTTTTGATTAAGTTCAATATCATTTTGTCCTGTTAATTTTTGCTGTTGCACAAATTCTACAAATACTTCTGTATTTGGTATTAATGCTGTTTTTTCTTTTTCTTCGTCTTTTAATTTTACTTTAGCTGTTGTACTTCCTACTGTCATATCAATTTTTTCTACATTTTTATTGTTTATTTCTTCTACTAATTCTGTATATGATAATGTATTTTCATCTTTTTTGTCGCTATTTTCCATAATAACAATTGCAACAATTCCTGCTATTAATAATATGACTAATAGTATTATTATTCCAATGAGTGCTTTATTACTTTTTTGTTCTTTCTTGTTCTTTTGGTTATTTTTGTTATTCATTTTTGTACTTTATTCCTCCTTTAGAATTTTCTCCTTTTATTTTGCTTTTTATTATTTTATTTGTGTTTAAGCATTTTCTCCTTCTGGTTCTGTTTCTGAATTTTTGTCTTTCTCCTTTTCTTCTTTTTCTTTCTTTTCTTCCTTCTTGTCTTCTGGCTTTTCTACTGGCTTTTCTTTTTCATCTGGATTTTTTTCTCTAGCATGTTCTCTTTCTATTTTTTGCACTTTTTCTATTTTTATTACTTCATTTTGTCTTTTTATTAAATCTGCTTTTATCATAAATATTGAGGCTAGTAGATATATTGTTGCTACTGTTATATACATTGGTTCAAAGTATTTTATTTCAAAGTTGATGAATATATTAACTGCAATATATGCTATATATAATATTGTTGATAATGTTACTGCATATACTGACATATTAAATATTGCAGCATATCTCATTCTTAATTTTGTAATTAGGTTTGCTATGCATCCAAATATACTTACAAATATTACATATGTTAATATGTTTAATAAATATATTATAAAGATATATACAAACATCATTATAAATACACTTAAATATAAATTTATGATTTGAGAACTATTTACAAAGTTGATAACATCTTGTTTTTGAAATTCTGTTATTCCCATATTTCCTAATAAATCAGAATAAGTATATGTTACTGTTCCAGTTACAGCTTGGCTTTTTATAATTATTTTGTCTCTTAATATAACTACTCCTTCTCCCAAATCTGTAATTTCATTCGTATAATTATTCATTTGCTGTTCATCTTCTGCTTTTGTATCTACAATAATTTTTCCAAAATTTTCATTTTCATATGTTAGCGTTTCTTCACTTTGTACCTCTAGTATTCCGTCTTTATATGAAAAATCTGGGAAGTTACTACTAATATAATTTGCTCCATTTTTTATCACTATATTCAATTGATATAATGAACCTATACAAGAGACGATAGCAATTATTGCAACTAATTTTAATAAATATATTATAGCTTTTGGTACTCCTTCTACTGCTAATTCTGGATATCTTTCTAATTTAGTAATTGAATACCATATTTTCTTAAAAAATCCCTTTTTATTAATATCTATATTTTCTTGTTTTTCCATTATAGATACTCCCTTCTTACACTACTATCTACATATCCTGGATAAACGTCAAAACTTGCTTCATCTCCGCTTTTTATATCTGATCCTGTAATGTCTGCTATAACATGATATGTTCCAATTCTTCCTAGTATTTTATAATTTTTGTCTTTTATTTTAACAGTAAGATATTTGTTTTTGAATAATGATTTAAAATCATTAAATGTATATCTTAATTTGTCTATAAATCTAAATGCATCTGTTCCCATTTGCATATTTACTCCATCCATATATCCACATGGAATAATTGCAACTTTGGTTTCCTTTTTAGTTTTATATATATTTCCATAACTTACATAAAAATCTTTTGGAAGTGTTTTTATTTCTGTAACATTTGATTTTAAATATCCAATCTTTTTTAAACCTAATGAATTTTGTACTGATAATCTTCCCAAAAATGCTGAACCGATTCTTACCGCATTTAAATGCATGTTGGGAAATTTTATAAATGCTGACGAATTACATATATGCAACATTCCTGTTGGTATTTCATTCATTTTTAATACTTCTATACAATCTATAAATCTTTTAAATTGAAGTTTTGTATATTTATCATCATAAAATGCTGTTGAAAAATGCGTGAATGTTCCTTCAATTTTTATATTTTTTATCGTTTTTAAACATTCTACCATTTTATCTCTATTATTATAGACAAAACCATATCTTCCAAATCCTGTATCTATTTTTATATGTGCTCTAACTTTTTTATCTAATTTTTCTGCAGCTTTTTCTGCTACTTTTACTGCTTCTTCTGATCCTAATGTTAATATTACATTATTTTCTACTAGTATTTCCACTTCTTGCTCAATACTTGTTGATGATAGATTTAATAGATTATGATTAATTCCTGCTTGTCTTATTTTTAAAGCTTCTTCTACTGTAGATACGGCAAAAAAGTCAATTCCTTGATCTATTAAGAAATTGGTATACTGCACTATGTCTAGTCCATATCCATTTCCTTTTACAACTGCTATTATTTTTGTGTAATTTCCATTATCATCTTTTCCATTTTTTTCTGCATGCTTTTTTATTTTATTTATATTTTCTATTAGGTCTTTTTTACTTATTATTATTTGTTTCATATTATTTCCTCTTTTTGGAATTTTGGTATTATTTTTTAACTTTAGCACTTATTACTTGTCCAATTTAAATTAAATTAATTAGCTAATAATAATAAATTATTTATTTTTATTGAATTTCATTTTTAATTGTCTTAAATTTCTGAAGGTTTTTTCAGAAAATTTATACAATTTATATTTTAATGGTTTGTATGGAATGTAAATTTCTCCTAAAAATTCTGTGAATTTTCCTCCAAATCCTTTTTTAAATCTATATAATCCGTATTGTGGGTGTGTTTCATCAACAATACCAGATACTCCGCGAAAATCATATATATCATCATGTCTTGCTATTGCCATTTTAATCATTTCCCATTGTAGCAAATAATTTGGCATTAGATTTCTATGTTCATTACTGCTTGCTCCGTATAAATACCATGTTTTATTTCCATAGAATATTGGTATTACTCCTGATATAGGTTGTCCTTCATAATATGCCATTAATAATTTCATATGTTCTGGTGCTAAATTATCATACATTTTTTCAAAATATTCTAATGGCCTTGTTATAAATCCATCTCTTTCTCCTGTTGTTACCATTATTTTATGAAAGTCTTTTAAGTCTTCTCTTGTTCCTTCTTTAACTGTTACACCTTTTCTTCCAGCTAACCTAATATTATATCTCCACTTTTGATGAAATCCTGCCATTACTTCTTCTTCTGTTTTTCCTTTTATATCTAATCTAAAAACATATCTTGGTTGTATTTCATCCATGAAGTCTTTTGCATCATCTTTTATTTTGTATCCTAATTTTGTTACTATTTCTCTAAATTCTTTGTCATCACTTTCGATGTCTGGTTCTATTCTTAATACTATTGCTTTATATTTTTTTGCAAGTTCTTTTGCTCCATCTGTTAATTGTTTTAATACTCCTATGTCATGTATATCACATACTGGACCTCTTGATGCATACATTATATTTCCAAAAATAGGCATTTTTCTAATCCATACACATAATGAACCTATTATGTTTTTATTATCATCTTCTGCTAGTATTACTTCTGGTTTCCAATATGGCTTTTTTACTTCTGCCCATTCTAATGATTGTTGAAAATTGCATCTTTCATGTCCTTCTAAGAATTTTTTATATTCTTTTTTTGATTCTTCATCTGTCACAAATCTCATCTTTTTATTTCTTCCTCCTAATATTATTTACAACATATGTGTATTTTACACCAAAATGTAAGTTTTTACAAGTAAATTCTATCAAAAAAAATTAACAGATACTTATATAAAAAAGTACCTGCTAATTTTTCAATTTTTATAAGAGGATTACTTACTTGTTGAAAACTACTATTCTTTTATCTCTTTAGCCAATTTTGAAATCGCTTTTGTTTCAATCCTTGACACATAACTACGAGATATTCCCATCATATCTGCAATTTCATGTTGAGTTTTAGGCTTATGACCATCTAACCCAAATCGTAGTTCAATAATAGTTTTTTCTCTATCTTTTAAAACTTCTTTTATCTTCTCATATAAAAGCTTTATTTTCATTTTTAAATCTACTTCATCTTCAATATTTCTTTCATTATTTTCCAATACTTCTTGCAGAGTTACAACATTATCATCTTTATCTTTTCCTATTGGTTCATTTAAATATACTTCTGCGTTTAGCTTTTTAGTAGACCTTAAATACATTAATATTTCATTATCAATACATCTTGATACATATGTACTAAGTTTGCTTCCCTTTTCTAGCTTAAAACTTTTAATTCCTTTTATAAGACCAATTGTACCAATCGAAATTAAATCATCTTGATCAACATTTGTAGTTGCATATTTTTTTGAAACATGTGCGACTAACCTTAAGTTTCTTTCTATTAAAATATTTCTTGCTTCTTCGTCTCCTTCATTTAATTTTTGTAGCCACATTTTTTCTTCTTCTTTTGATAGTGGTTCTGGAAATAAGTCATTCCCTTGTATATACCCAACTAAAAAAACTGCTGACTTTAAGAATTCTAAAAAGCCAATCAATCCAACTCCTAATAGTGCTATTGACATATATGCACCTCCATTTTCTATCTATAAAGATTATATGTGATAAAAAAACAAAAGTGCATGGCCCTTTAAAAGATTTTTAAAACCATCAGTTTTTGTGAATATTACAATATTTCTTTCAGTTCATTTAAATTTTTTATTACTTTACAATTTAATTCTGTAATTTTTCCTTCTCTATTATACCATATAGCTTGTAAACCATTTTCTATTGCTCCTTTTATATCCCTTTCCAAATTATCTCCTACCATAACACACTCCTCTGGTAAAAATTCTCCTATTGCTCTTTCAAATGCTTCTTTAAATGGTTTTCTTTTTGTATTTTCAGCACTATAAATATTTTTAAAATATTTATATATACCTCCAATTTTTAATCTATTTATTTGAGGCTTTTCAAACCAGTCTGTTAAGCAAACTAATTCATATTTATTTGACAAATAATCTAATAAACTTCCTAGTTCTTTATCTAAATTAGAAGGAGCACATTTTCCCCATCCCTCTATCACATCATATATTAAGTCTTTTGGCAGATTCATTCCTACATATTTATTAATATATTCTGACATTTTTTCTTTGCTAAATGTATAGTTTTCAAAATCATAATTGTTAAAACCTTCTCTTATCTTTTCTATAGTTTCATTAGAACATTGAATATTTAAGTTTTCTACTACATTATTTATAACTTTATCATATTCATCTTTCCAATCTATCAAAGTATCGTCTACATCAAATATTATTCTTTTTATCATTACCTCATATTCCTTTCCTCTTACTATGTAATTAAACATAGCATATTTTGAAACCATAAAATTAATTATTATTATTCTACCAAAATAGTTATCATATTTCTAGATTTTTTTTATAAAATTATATTAAGGTGGGTGCTTATGAGCTTTATAAAAAGAACTATGATGGGTATTGCCATTGGTGCAGGTGCAATACTTCCTGGTATTAGTAGTGGTGTATTTTGCTTAATTTTTGGTATTTATGAAAAATTATTAGATAGTATTTTAAATTTTTTTAAAGATGTAAAAAATAATTTTAAATTTCTTTTTCCAATAGCTGTTGGTGGTTTTTTAGGTGTTGTGCTTTTTAGTAAAATTTTGAATTTCTTTTTTGTTAATTATGAATCTCTTACAAAAAGTATTTTTACTGGTTTAATTCTAGGTTGTATTCCTTCCTTAATTAAACAAGCTGATACAAATAAATCTTTAAAAATTAGTAATTTAATATTTTTGCTATGTGCTCTTTTTTTAGGAATCTTAATGTCAATTGTGGAAAGCTTTATATATATACCTCTTTCATTTGATTGTAATCCTGTTTATCTAGTTTTTGCGGGATTTTTAATGTCTATTGGAGTTGTCGTACCTGGTGTAAGTAATACCATAATATTAATGCTTTTGGGGGTATATAATATTTATCTTTCTTCTGTTGCAAATCTTAATTTTTCTGTTTTAATTCCCATTGCAATTGGTTTGGTTTTAGGGGCTTTTGTTTTTATGAAATTAACTAAATTTTTATTAGAAAAATATCATTCTCAAACTTTATATTCTATTATTGGATTTACAATAGGTTCTATTTTTGTGCTTTTTCCAAGTTTGAGCTTTAACATTGAAAGTTTATTTTTGTTAGTAATAGTTATAATTACATTTTTTATTAGTAGAAAAATTGAGGGACGGTCCCTCACAATGTCATTAAGTTAAAGTTGGAAGGGCTGATATATATTAAAATGAAGTGAACGCGCAGTTTGGGAGGATGCCAATTAGTACAGACCAATCCAGCGCAACTTCTCATTTTATGAAATAATATCCAAGTTTCTCATATGACAGGTCCGACCAGTAAGGAACGAAATTTTAATATATATCAGCCCTTCCAGCCTTATAAAAATAGGGAAAATTGAGTCCGTCCCCTATTTCCCTCTTCTTATTATCCAGTCTTTTTCACATTTTTCTGGCATATTTAATATTACTTTTTGCCCTTTTACTCCTGGGCTTACTTCTTTTATTTCTTCTCCTGTATCTGCGTCCCAAAGTTTTTCTATTTTGAATACATATGGTTCTAATTTGTATGGTTCTATTAGTTCTAATGTATCTCCTAATTGTAATTTATTTTTTATTTCTATTATTGCTCTATTTCTTTTCTCATCATATTCTATTATTTTTCCACCAAATTCATATTCTTCATTATACTGTCTTCCTCCATATTCTTGGATATCTTTATTGTTTCTATCATTAAAGTAAAATGTTGTTAATCCTCTTGTTTTTACTTTTTCTAGTTCTTTTAAATATTTGGTATAATCATATTCTTTTGGATTTTTCATATAATCATCTATTGCATTTCTATATACATTTATTACACTTGCTAAATAATATTCTGTTTTTAATCTTCCTTCTATTTTCATACTGTCTATTCCCATTTCTATTATTTCTGGGATTTCTTTTATTAAGCATAAGTCTTTTGAAGAAAATATACTTGTCCCGTATTCGTTTGTTTCTATTGGCATTAATTCTCCTGGATTATTTTTTTCTTCTGCATACAGATTATATGACCATCTACAGCTTTGTGCACAATCTCCTAAGTTTGCACTTCTTCCTGCTAAAAAATCACTTAAGAAACATCTTCCTGAAAATGCAAAACATATTGCTCCATGTATAAATATTTCTACTTCTAATTCTTTTGGCTTATTTTCCATTATATATTTTAATTGTTCTTTATTCATTTCTCTTGCCATTATTACTCTTTTTGCCCCATACTTATACCAGAATTTACAGTCTTGTAAACTTATAATGTTTGCTTGTGTACTTACATTTATTGGTACACTTGGTGCGTATTGTTTTAATGTTTCTATTACACCTACATCTGATGCTATTATTCCATCTGGCTTTAATTCTTCTAATCTTTTTGCCATTTCTATTATTTCTTCGTATTTTTCATCCCATGCAAATATGTTTAATGTTACATATATTTTTTTATTTATGCTATGTGCATATTTTATCGTATTTTCTAAATCTTCATCTTTCATATCTGCTCTTGTTCTTAATGATAATGATGATGTTCCACAGTATACAGCATCTGCTCCATATAAAAATGCTATTTTTGCTTTTTCAAATGATCCTGCTGGTGCTAATAATTCTACTTTTTTCATATTTTATCTTTCCTTTCTTTCTGTTTCTAATTTACAATTATCTATCGTGAGCTTCTTCTTTATATCTGGTTACTATATTTGCTTTATTGAATAGTTCTTCTAATCCATTTTTAGGATCGATTTTTACATATTTAATTTTTCCTGATTCTAAGTCATCTATTAGATTTAACATTTGCAAATATACTCTATTTACTTCTTCTTGTGTTATTTTTCCTTCTATTTGTGCTTTTTCTAAATCAGTAAAATCTCTTACTTGTATTCGTGGTTGACCTTCTATTATATCTTCTACTATGTCAATATACATATCATCATAATACAATTTACCTGTTTCTTCTTCTATTCCGGATTTTTCTACTAGATCTATATAATTTCTTAATACTTTTTTGTCTTTATCTATAAATGATCTTACTGTATAATTCTCTCCCTTTGGCAAATATTCTATCATATAATATCCATTATCTTGTAAACATCTATTTTTTCTAGTATGTGATTCTTCATATCTTTTTCTTACTTTTAGAAAATGTTTAAATACTATATATTCTTCTGGTGTTTCAACTTTTTCTATTTGATATTCTTCGACATCTCTTAAATATGTTTCATCTAAATATTTTCTTATCATATTTTTCTCCTATTCATATTAAGAAATTTTTATTTTTTATGTGTATATTATACATTTTTTAAAACATTATGTCAATAACACCAAGCTTTACATTTCGACCAATTTTTGGTATAATTAAGGTATGCCATGAGTATAAATAATTTTTAAAGGAGGTAAAAAAATGGCAAAAATTAAAATGAACTTTCCTGATATTCGGAAGGCTTTATACGCTGGAAATAGCTTAGAGGAAATTAGGTCTTTATATATAAATCAGTTGAGAGAAACTAATTCTATATATAACAATCTTTATGCTAATAAGCTTGAGGAAGCTTTAAACATGTTAGACATTCACAGTCTTCATGAGCTAGAAGCGGAATTCCATGACCTTAAAGAATATTTACGGTCTTGGACGAATGAACGAAGTATACATTGTCTTCTTAAAAGAAGACAAAAAGACTGGATTGGATTTAATGAAAAAATCCAGTTATATTTACTTAATGGGAAACCATTAGGTAAACTTCTGGATTTATTGGGATTCAGAATTATAATTTGTCATAACACATCAGATAATATTGAATCTATAAAATTGTGTTATGACCTGCTAAACGAGGTTATTGACTTTTTCGTAAATGACAAGCATTGCTTGTTGTTAGAAGCTGAACCTCGTCTTGATACTGGTTTCGATTCTGATAAACATCCGGAAGTTATAGTTCCTGAAAAGTCTTTAATTCGTTTTGGATTAGAAAATAATGTCAAAGATTATGTTCTGTATCCAAAAAAGAATGGGTATCAGAGCTTGCATTTCATTGTAAAAAGACCTAATGGACTTACCTTTGAAGTTCAGATTAGAACTTATTCAATGGATTTAAAAGCCGAATATGGAACAGGAGAACATGCAGTTTATAAAAACAATCGGTATTCTGATTTAGATCTTAATATCGATTATACAAAAATTCATGTTCCTGGATTTTCTGTACTTCCAAATGGTGCTATTAATGACATCATTGGACTCAGAAAATCTGTAGATCCTTTTAACTTCCTTTAAAAAAGTTCCCGAGTCTTTTCTCGGGAACTTTTTTAAATTCTAAGAAATTACATTTCCTAGAATTTTAAAAATATAGAATTATATATTTTTTTCACTCCATTACTTTACTTACAGCTAATCCATCTCCTACTTCCAAAATTTCTGTCTTTAAGTTAGGATTTTCTGATACTTCTTTAATATATTCTCTTAAATTTCTAACAGCTGTTCTTTGTTTATGTTTGTTATAATCACTCATAACATATCCTTTATATAATATATTATCAGCAAAAATTATTCCATCTTGATTTATTAACCTTAATGATTGATTTAAGAAAAATGGATATTTTCCTTTTGCGGCATCAATAAATATTACATCGTATTTTTCATTTAACTCAGGAAGTATTTCAAGCGCATCACCTTCGTAAATTCTTATTGTATTTTCCAAATTCATATTCTTTATATTGATTTTTGCTTCTTCTACTCTTTCTTTATCTCTTTCTATTGTATCTATTCTTCCATTATTTGATAAAAATTCAGTAAAACATATTGCTGAATAACCTACTGCTGTACCTATTTCTAAAAATCTATCAACTTTTTTGTTTTCTAAATACTTTCTTATAGTTTGTAATGTGTCATCCATTATTATTGGTATGTGTTCTTCTAATGCTCTATTTTTTATTTTATCTAATTCTTGTTTATTCATTTTTGTTTATTACCTCCATTTATTAAAAAAATATTATCATATATTTTCATTTAATTTTTTGCGTTAGGAAAAACAATGCTGTCATATTGACAGCATTTGATACGTTAATTTTTACCAGTCAGCATTTTCCTCATCATCCTCTTCATCATCAAATCCGTCCCAGCCTGCTGAAAGTCTTTCTTTTCTTTGTGCTAGTACTTCTTCCATTGTCATACCTTTAAATCTCATAAGTGCTTCCTCATAGATTGTCAGTTGCCGTTTTTCTTTTCTCATTAACATACCCTCCTAAAAGTTTTTCTTTACTTATTATATATTTTTTTCACAATATGTCAATATTACTTATTACTAGAAATGGCTATATTACTTTTCTTTTTCTTCTTTACTTTCATTTTCTTTTATGTTTTCTCTTATTTCTTTAAGTCTAGGAACAGATATATCAAACCCTAGTAATTGATATACTTGTCTATTGCTAAAACCTGCATTAAACATATTAATAGCAATTTGTTCTAATCTGGCATTTTCTACCCTTAAATTATCATCTTTTAATATTGCATTTTTTCTCATTCTACTTATTGTTTTTAAACTGGTTCCATCATCTTTCATAATTTCAAATATATCTGACACTGATTTTCCTTGATATATATATGATAAAATAGTTTCTTTCTCTATTTTCTTTTCATAAACTTTTTCTTCTTTATCTTTACTTAAATAAAGTTTTCTTAGTTTTTTAGTTGTTGTATTTCTTTTCTCATTATTTCCACTAATGCTTTCTTGCATTTGGACTAACATATTTAGTTCGTTTTCATTTAATTTATTACTTTTTGCATAATTTGCTAACTGGTTTAATGCTTCATTTTTATCATATATAATTTCGTATAATTTTGAAATTAAAAATGTGCTTTTTACTTTGTCAGGATATTGCTGTAACCTAACTATTATACTTGGTATATCCTTTTTATTTATTTCTCCTTTTTTCAATTTTTCTATTACTTCTTTGGAATAATCTCTTTGTTCACCTTTCTTTTTGTTTAATTCTTCTCTGTCATTTAATATTTTATCTAAATTAGACAATTCTCTATATCTTGAAATTTCATTTAATATGTCGTTATATTCCTTTGGTGTCAGTGTATAAGCCTCTTCTGCATACATTTCTAATGTTTTTATTGGTATAATATAATGTTCTGTCATCTTAGAGTATAAATCTAGAATAAATATAAGTCCTTTTGTTTCATCTGGATATTTTTTTAGTTCTTCCCATATTTCTTTCAAATTTTCTTTTTTTAAATTTCCTTTTTTAAATTCATTAGCTATCGAAGTGATATATTCTTCTTGAGCTTCTAATGTATATTTATTTTCTTCAGCCATATTTCTATTAGCGAATTCTTTTAGTCTTTCTTCCAAGGGTTTATTATTTATTTCTTTTTCTACTTCTAATTCAACTGGATAATTTTCTTGTTTCTTTAAATACTGTCCGTGTGTGTGTATAGAGTCACAACGGTTTCAGCCATTTGTTTTATTTCTTCTAGTTTTTTCTTGAAATTTTGATTACTTGGATTTATTTGTGTTATTTTTTCTAAATATTCTATTGCTGTGTTAAATTCTTTTTTCTTTGAACTAATATTAGCTAATTTATTTAACACTACTACATTTTCCGAATCACTCTCTAAAATTTGTTGACCTATTTTCTCTGCCTCATTCCATTGCTTTAAATTATATAGTGCATTAAATAATTCTCTTCTTGCCTTCATATTATTTGGATCTTTTTCTAAGATACTGATATTTATTTCTTTTAATTGTTGATTTAAAGCTTCTTTTTGGCTATTTGTTAAAAGTTCCTTTTCTCTTAGCTTCTTTTTTAATTTCATTGATTTTTTAATTAAATCTTTTATTAAATCATAACTTCTATTTTCACTATCCCATTTATCGAGGGTTTCCATTTCTATTGGTACCCCAATCTCTTTTTGTATTTCTTTTGCTGTCTTTCCTTCTCTATATAATTTTAAAGCTTTTTCTCTGAAATTCATATTTTCCTCACATTCTACTTATTTGAGGTTTAACCTGTATAAATATTTTGTTTCATTTTTTTCCTCTTAAGTTTTTATATTTTTTATTATATCATAAATAAAATTTTACGCAAATTTTATTTTATAAACTTTTATAAAGTCTATATTTTTTACGTTATATAAATTTCATTTTTCTATGAAAAATAAAGGTGCATATGATTGTATGCACCCCATATTTTTAAGCATTTGCTTTATTTCTGTTTGCTCTTTCTCTTTCTTTTGTATCTAATATTTTCTTTCTTAAACGAATTGATTTTGGTGTAACCTCTACTAATTCATCATCTTGTATAAATTCTATTGCTTTTTCCAAAGACATTTGAATTGGTGGTACTAACCTTAATGCTTCATCAGATCCTGATGCTCTAGTATTTGTTAAATGTTTTTCTTTACATACATTTATGCTTAAATCTTCTCCTCTTGAGTTTAACCCAACAATCATTCCTTCATATACATCTACACCTGGTCCGATAAATAATTCTCCTTTATCTTGTGCATTATATAATCCATATGTTACAGATTTTCCTGGTTCAAATGCTACTATTGTTCCTCTTACACGTGCTTGGATATCTCCTTTATATGGTTCATATGAATTGAATATATGGTTCATTGTTCCTTCACCTTTAGTATCTGTTAAGAATTCTGTTCTATATCCAATTAACCCTCTTGCTGGAATTTTAAATTCTATTTTTGTATGTCCTTGTTCTGCTGGTTCCATATTAACCATTTCTGCTTTTCTTCTTCCTAGTTTTTCTATTACATTTCCAACACAATCATCTGGAACATTAACTACTAAATCTTCTATTGGCTCACATTTTACTCCGTCAATTTCTTTAATTATAACTTTTGGGCGAGATACTAATAATTCAAAACCTTCTCTTCTCATTGTTTCTATTAGTACTGATAAGTGTAACTCTCCTCTTCCTGATACTTCAAAAGAATCTGGTGAGTCTGTTTCTTTTACCCTTAATGATACATTTCTATCTAATTCTTTAAATAGTCTATCTCTTATATGTCTTGATGTAATAAATTGTCCTTCTTTTCCAGCAAATGGTCCGTTATTTACACTAAATGTCATAGAAACAGTTGGTTCATCGATATCTACAAAAGGTATTTTTTCTGGATGATTTAAATCACATATTGTATCTCCTATGTTGATATTTGATATTCCAGCAATAGCAATAATATCTCCTGCTGATACTTCTTCTACTTCAACTTTCTTTAATCCCATATATGTGTAAAGTTTAGCAATTCTTCCTTGTGTTATTTTGTCTTCTTTTCCACATACACTTACAGGCATATTTAATTTTACTGTTCCTCTTTCTATTCTACCTATTGCTATTCTTCCTACATAATCATCATAATCTATATTTGAAACTAGCATTTGTGCTGGTCCTTCTAATTCACATTTTGGTGGTTCTATTGTGTTTATTATTGTTTCAAATAGACAATGTAAATTATCAGTATCTTCTGATAAATCCATTTTTGCTATTCCGTTTTTAGCAGATGCATATACAACTGGAAAATCTAGCTGTTCATCTGTTGCATTTAATTCTATAAATAGTTCTATTACTTGATCAACAACTTTTTCTGGATTTGCTCCTGGTCTATCTATTTTGTTTATAACAACTATTGGTTTTAATCCTAATGCCAATGACTTTTTCAATACTTCTCTTGTTTGTGGCATTGCTCCTTCAAATGCATCAACTAATAGTAGTACACCATCTACCATTTTTAGTACTCTTTCTACTTCTCCTCCAAAGTCAGCATGCCCTGGTGTGTCTACTATGTTGATTTTTATTCCGTTATACATTACTGATGTGTTTTTTGCTAAGATTGTTATTCCTCTTTCTTTTTCTAGGTCATTTGAGTCCATTACTCTTTCTTGTACTTGTTCATTTTCTCTGAATACATGGCTTTGTTTTAGCATTGCGTCTACTAGTGTTGTTTTTCCATGGTCTACGTGTGCTATTATTGCTATGTTTCTTATATTTTTGTTGTTCATTTTTCTCTCTCCCTTTTTATTTAATTTTCGTTTTGTTGATTTTTAACTTCAAATTGTATCAACATAACTTAAGACGCTTTTCACTTTTGAAAAACGCCGTCTCTCTTTAAATATACTTATATATTATACTACTTTACAATAAATTTGTCAATTTTTTGTTTTTAGGGATTTTATTGGTATAATCAGAAAAGTCTTTCTAAATCTCTTATAATACAATTATATTTCTATTTCAATAGATAAATACAAATAGGTCTGTCCCTTTTGTTCAAATTTTGTCCAGTTTGATACGTCCCTATTGAGCTAATTTAACAATATCTTCCATAATTTCATTAGCAATTTTATCTAATATTTCTTTATCTTTGTTTCCTTTATACTCACTATAATCTAAAGGCTTTCCATATGTAATTGTAATTTTATGATGCTCTTTAGTTCCCCCTTTTATTCCACAAGGCACAACTTTTGCACCGCTTCTAACTGCAAAAAATGCTACTCCATCTTTTACTTTTTCTCCTTTTTCTAGTCCATTTCTAGTTCCTTCAGGGAATAAAGCTATACATTTTCCTTCTTTTAAATCTTTTAAAGATTTCTTTATTGCTGATACATCTTTTTCATCTCTTTTAACAGGTATTGCTTCAAAAGCCCAACCTAAAAACTTTAAAAATTTATTTTCATATAGCTCTTCTTTTGCTAAAAATTTCATATCTCTTTTAGCTGTACATACCATTAGTGGCGGATCTAAATAACTTCTATGATTTCCACAAAAAATAAGTGGTCCATCCTTTGGAACATTTTCCAATCCTTTTATTTCTGCTTGATAGAAGATTTTAAACCAAATGTATAATGCTCCTCTTACTATCCATTTAATAATTGCTTTTATTACTTTCATGATTTTTCATTCCTTCCATGTCGTTTATATATTTTTTTCTTTCTTTTTATTTTCTATTATTTCTATTACTTTATCAACAACTTCATTAATTGTTAGATTTGTTGAATCTATATATATTGCATCTTCTGCTTTTTTTAGAGGTGCAACTGCTCTATTAGAATCATTTTTATTTCTTAGTTTAATATCTTCTAACACTTGCTCATATGTAACATTCATTCCTCTTTCTAAGTCTTGTTTGTATCTTCTATTTGCTATTTCTTCATCAGATGCATCTAAAAATATTTTTACATCAGCATCTGGAAATACAACTGTGCCAATATCTCTACCTTCCATTATAACATTTCCATTTTCGCCCATTTTTCTTTGTATTGGTGTTATTTTTTCTCTAATATATGGAATTGCTGAATATTTTGAAGAGTTTTCATCTATTAATGGTGTTCTAATTTCTTTTGTAACATCTTCTCCATTTAAATAAACTTTTTGGACGTTATCAACTTTTTTTAATTCAATAGATATATTATCCATCATTTTCTTTAAACCTTCATTATCATCTGGTGCTATATTTTTTCTTACAGCTTCTAATGCTGCACTTCTATACATCGCTCCTGTATCTATAGTGATAAAATTTAACTTTTCGGCTACTAACTTTGTTACAGTTCCTTTTCCAGACCCTGCTGGTCCATCTATTGCTACTATAAATGACATTATCTTTCCTCTTTTCTTCTAATTTTCCTTTTCTGGTACATAAATATTTTTAGCTACAACTTCTAATTCAACTACATTCATTGCTGTTAATTTTTCTATTTCTTTTTTAGCTTTTTCTTTGAAGTCTTTTATGTCTTTTACTACATTAAATCCATAGACTACTGTTACTTCTATATATAGTCTTACACCTTCTCCGTAATTCTCTACTCTACTTCTTAATATTTTATATATTCCTGGTGTTTTAGATGCCAGATATTCTAGTATTTGCCTAAAAACTGTATCAGAAATTGTAAAATTCCCCATATAGCTAAATGTTGGTCTTATTATTGATTTTTCTGAAATATATGGTTTTTGTCCTTTTCCTTTTGATTTAAATATTTGCAAAGGATCTAACAAATATCCAGAAAAATCTTTCTTTATTTGGAATGTAGGAACTGGTATTACATGTTTTCCTTCTGTTACTCTTATTCTTCTTGCTGTTTCCATTTCTTGTTTTGTTGCTACATCTGTTATATATGTTGTATCAGATATTTCTGGAAGTCCTAAATTTTCTGCAATCTTTTTTACCATTCCATCTGATGTTCCAAGTATTAATATACTTTCAGGTTTATATTTTTTTAATGCTTTTATTATCTCTTGCTTTTCTGCCTCATTGTAGAATAAAGCATGTTTTACAGTTTCTATCTTTGTTGGTGCTTTTTTTGCTGATTCTCCTGCGATTACTTCATTATCTTTTATTAATAATCCGTCATCTATTATATAATTAATATTTTTTTCACTTGCTACCATCTGTGCTCTATAACTTTTTCCGGTTCCCGATGGTCCAACAAACGCATATACTTTTATTTTATTGGGTAGTAAATCCTTTAATGTTATCATATTATCATTCCTTCTATTATTATATTTTTAGCGTTAGAATTCACAGTTCAAAATAAGCTATACTTTCAAAGGTTTAATTCATATTTATCTCGTTCGTCCCAACATCGCAGAAACTGTATAAAATTAATTAAATTAAAATTTAATTAATTTTAACATTTTCTATTTTATCTGCTATAATCAATTTGACTTAAAACTGGATATTCATATGTTTTTCCGCTTTGTGTAAATTGTCCATTTGGGAAATGATCTGCGTTAAATGTATTTGCTCCTCTTAAAAAATATCTAGTTTTAGCACTACTACTTGGCCTTCCTCCACCTATTACTACTGGATCATCCCATGTAGTATCTATTGCATACCAAATATTATTTAGCATAACATAGTTCCATGCATGACTTTCTGATTCTCCAGAACTATTTGTTGCTTCTCCTATTACTATAACACATGGAATATCTAAAGCATCCATTAAATATTTAAATGATTTTGCATATCCTTCACATACACTGCTTTTTCTAATTAATGTTCCATAAATATTATATATATCTGGATTTGATATTGTACTGTCGTAACTTGTATTATCTACTATATAGTCATGCACATATTTTATCTGATTATATGCAGAACCTTGTGCTTGTGCTATTATTTGATTTCTAACAGATTCTAATTGGGCTATTGCTTGGTTTATTTGTGCTTCTGAATTATATGCTTCATCTAAATAATTAGCTTGATTTCCACTGTTTATAAATACATTGTAACTTACATCATTTCTTTTGGTTGTTGTTTCTATATTTAAATACATTTTGTTTACATCTAGGTAGAATACATCTGGGTTGTCATATATAAATGTTTCAACAGCTGATTGGTAGTAATCTCCTAATAAACTTTCCCCATTAGCACTAGATAGTATATCTGTAAATGTATTACCTAAATTTATTTGATATGTTCCTGACTTCATGTTTTCTTTGTTTGCTTCTAATGCTCTATATATTATTTTTGATGGTTCTTCTAATTGATCATAAAAATAATTGTCTACTACCACATTATCATAATTAACATCACCACTTGTAGGTGTAGCTTCTAATTCACTTGATGTAGTGTCTATTATTCCTGGTGTGCTTAAATTCTCTTCATCTTTTCCTAAGCTTGTAACTGTTGATACAAAGTTTTGGGCTATATTTGCAACCGCTTCTCCATCTATTTCTTGCCATACCAAATATCCTAAAATACCTAGTACTGCTATTAACAATATTATTATTATACTCATTATTAATGTTGTAAAAAATCTTTTCATACAAAACCTCTCAAAAAAAATTTATACACTTTTATTATACTACATTATGCTACATCTTTTCAATAATTTGCTTTAATTTATGTATATATATAATTAGACGTACAAATTAAATAAATATTATCCAAATTTGCACGTCTTAATTTTTCTATTTATTTTTCTAATTCTTCACATCTCACAAATGTACTTGCTCCTTTGTTGTCTCCTGTTCCTAATTGTCCATAATCATTTTTTCCTATTCCATATACTTTTCCTGCATGTGTTGCAAATATTGCAAATCCTTCTCCTAAACTCATATATCTTACATTACTTAAATTTAGTTTTACTGGTGTACTGTATACTCCTCCTAAATCATATCCATCACCTAGTATTCCATATGTGTTATATCCCCAGCCATATACTATTTGTATGAAACTAAAAAAGTTTTTGATATATACTATGTAAATCTTAACCCTGCACATAGCATATTTTTAGACACAAAATTTGTTACAAAATACATATATGATAAAGAATTATCAAGAGAAGAAAGAAAATTAGATATTGAAAGTCTTGCCAAAATAATAAAAGAAAGAAACCTTTTTGCAGAAGAAGTTTATGAATTAGATTGTTGTGAAAATCAAATTAGACTTGAATTATTTAAAATAATACAAAATAACTTTTCTATAAATAAATGTGAAAATTGTGGGCGATTATTTATTCCTATTACAACTAGCAGGAATCCAAATCAAAAAGGAAGAAATGACCAAAAATATTGCAATAATTTATATCAAGATACTGGAAAAACTTGCAGAGAAATTGGTGCTCTGAATAAGAGAAAAGAAAAAGTTCAAAATAGCCCTATTTTACAGGAATATAATAGAGAATATAAAAGAATGTATGGATTGCATTATAATCATCCTAAAAAATTTAAAGAAGCTAAATTTAATGAATGGTCTAAAAAGGCTCAAAAGTTAAGAGATAGGTATAGTGATGAGCAAATTGAAGATTTTAGAATATCCTTAAAGAAATTAAGTGATAAATATTATATTGTTTAGAAAAAATTAAGACTAACATTTTTTTAGGATATGCTAGTCTTAATCTTGGTTAATCAAAAGAAGATTTTCATCTATTTTTTATTCTATTGCTTAAAATAATATATACATTATTCTTATTCAAATATTGGATATCCATCTGAACTATGTATCCATTTCTTCAATTTAATACCTTTTTTTTCTTTGTTTGTTTCTACATATTCATTTAATTTTTCTAAAATTTCACTAGATTTCATTTCGGTATCAGAAATACCATTAATATCTTCTGAAGTTTCCATATTAGAGTTTCCAAATCCATGAGTTACTTTTGAATTCATATAATAACAATTTTTTGTTACTAATAACTCGTTCGATGAATTAATATTCCCCCCTATACCTCCTATTACTTTTCCCTTAATATTTCCTGTATTTAAACAATTTTCTAAATGTAACGCTCCCCAATTTATACTTCCTATAATTCCTCCACCTTTTTCTTCACATTCAATATTTCCTTTATTATTCGAATTATATATTGCTATATTAGCAGTATTATAACCATATCCTATAATTCCACCTATGGATTCTTTTCCAGATATATTCTTAAAATTACAACAATTTATGATTATTGTATTCATATATGCATTTCCTACTATTCCTCCTACACTTTTGTTTCCATTTATATTTCCATTATTATAACAATTAGAAATTATAAGATCCTGTTCAGATGATGTTCTATTTCCTACTATTCCTCCTACATTATCGTTTCCATTTATATCTACATTATTAATACAATTGTCAATTATTACTTTGTTATTTGCATTTCCAGTTATTGTAGTGTGTCCTAATATTCCTCCAACCTCATTATTTCCTTCAATCAAACCGTCTATAGTTAAATTTTTTATATAAACTATATCTCCATTATGTACAAAAACATTACCAAATAATCCAACTGCAACATCATCTCTGTTAATATAAATATTTTTTATGGATTTATTATTTCCTTCAAAGATTCCAAGAAAAGTTGTACCTTTTTTAGAATCTCCTATTGGATAAAATCCTTTGTTTTCAATTAATGCTTTTTGCAATTCTTCAATAGAATCACAAGATAGTATATTTCCATTAACGTTTATATTACCATTTACATATGAGTATTTAGAATTAAAGTTTAAATTTTGCATAAGCATGACAGTTCGATTATTAAATGAATTAACATTATTAACCATATTTGAAAATGCACATAAATCTTCTATACACCAAATCTCATATGGTTGTCCTTCTTTTATATCTTCTCCATTTTCATCTTTTGTTATATCTCCCGGTGATTTATCTATCACTATTTTTCCTTCTTCAACAATATTTCCATCTTTATCTACTGTATAATATCTAGTACTTTCAACAAAAACGACTTCAAATTCCTCGCCATTATCTGATACTTCTGTTCTTCCACTGTCAGTTATTTTATCTAATTGTTCTTGTAGTTCGTCTTCAACTAAATTTCCTCTTTTATTGTTACCCATAGCTTGTATAGTTGCTCTATCTACTATTTCTTTTTCTTCTGCTATTTCGGTTTGTTCTTTTGCGTCATTTGCATTTTTTATTATTCCATTGTCGCTTGTAATGGTAGCAATTGTTATTCCAGCTAAAATTAATAAAATAATAATTGTTACCGCTAAAGTAATTAATGTTATTCCAGATTTTTCACGCATTTTTCCTTTAAAATTCATACTTTTACCTTCTTTCGTTTTTACCATTAAGTATTTTACTTAATGGTTGTTGCCAAATACTTTCAATTGCTTTAATATCAGTCTTTTAAAGAATTTTTGCTATAATAACTTTAATGGTTATTTTTCTAAAAAAATTATTTTTAAATTTCTAAAAAATTGTTGAAATGAAAATGTTTTACTGGTATAATATTTTTAAAGTAATAAGTCGTTAAGTAAAATACTTTAAGAACTATTTACAGTTTTTCAAGGTATTTTTTTTGCAATTTATAATTAGAATGAACATATTTATTTAGAGTAATTTCAACACTTGAATGTCCTAACATCTCACTTAAACTTTTTACATCCATTCCTACTTCTATACAATTACTTGCAAAAGTATGACGAAGTGTGTGAAATTTATATGATTTTATTCTACATTTTCTTAATACATTTTTAAAATATTTTTGATAATTTCTAGGTTCTATAAACTTTTCACTACTTCCTGTGAGAAAAAAATTATCATCATTATATTTATTTTTTATTTTCTTTAATATTTCATATAATTTATTTGATATTGGAATTTGTCTTATTGATTTTGCTGTTTTAGGTACATCTATTATAATTTTAGTTTTCTTTTGTTTTTTATCATAAACTCTTTGTAAAGTATAATTTACATACAATATCTTTTTATCTAAATCAATATTTTTCCATTTTAAAGCACATAGTTCGCCTATTCTTATTCCAGTATTTAAACAAATGAGTATTCCCATAGATTTTAATGTATCTACTCTAATACAATAGTTCTCTAACCTTCCTTTTTCTCTATTACTTAGTACAGTAACATTACCTTGAACTAATTTTGGACTTTTGATTTTACTAATTTTTATATTACAATCATATTCTTCATTTACATAGCATAAGATTGCTTTTAGAATACATAAAATATCTCTTACTGTTTTTGTTGATAGTTCTTCCATAAGTTCCATTACAAAATCATTAAAATTATAATTTTGCAATTCTTTAATTTCCATGTTTTCAAATGTTGGTATTATATATTTATTTATTACATATACATAATTACAATAAGTCGATTCTTTTATGGATATTTTCTTATTTTCTAACCATCCTTCTACTAATATATTAAAATTCAATTTATCATCTTCTTTCTTTACTATATTTCTTAATTTATTTATATCTTTAATATTATTTTCACTGCTTTTTATTGACTTTTCAACGTTTTATTCATAGCATTATTCATTAAGCATCTTACTTAATGAAAATATTTTAATTTTATTTGCAATTTTTTATAGAAAATTAAAAATCCCAGAAATTATTTTTTATTTTTCTGAGATTTTTTTATATATTAAAATTATATATTCAATAGATCTGTTCCTTTTGAACAATTTTTGTTCATTTTAATACGTCCCTAATTCACAACTTCCATTTTTACTTCTTTACCCTTAAATGCAAATACTATTTTTGTTATATTTGTAAAGCCTCTTTCTTTTAAGTTTGTTTCATATCCTTTTTCTTCTATTTGTTTTTTTGCAGTTTCTATTATTTCTTCTATACTTTCTTCTTTATCTCCGTTATATAGTTTAAATTCCATTATAAAACTATTTCCATTTTTATCTTTTGGTTCTAGCATTATGTCATATCTTCCTAGTCCTGATTCTCTATTTGAATTTACATAGTATGTGTCTTTTAGTCCTACTAACATTCCTAATACAAATGCATGGTAAAAGTTTTCTGCTGTATCTTCTCCTACATCCATATAACTAAACATTTCTTTTACTAATCTTTTAAATTTATATTCAAAATTCTCAAAATCTAATGTGACTAAATCTTTTAATATAGTTCTTAAGTCATTTCCTGGTACTTTATTTCTAAACCATTCATGTACTATTTGTTGGAATAAGATATTTATTTCATAATTTGGGATTTTCACTTTATAAATGTGTACTGCTAAGTCTATTACTTCTGTTATTTTTAAATACCCTGTTTGAAGCATTAGTCCCCATATATTATCTTCGTCATTTTCTATTCCTACTATTATTGTTTCTAGGTTTATTGGCACTTCTATTTCTTCATCTCTTAATAATGTTTCAATTTTTTCTTTTACTGTTACCGAATTTTTTAATACTAGTTTTATTAAATCATTTGAACTTGTATTTACCCAATATGGCATTAATTTTCTGTCTGTTAAATAATTTAATATACTCCATGGATTATATATACCTGTTGTATTTCCTATTGTATATCCATCATACCATTTTTTTATTTCTTCTTTTTCGTCTTCTATGTTAAAATCTTTTATGATTTTATCCGTTTCCTCTTCTGTTATTCCAAAATCTTCGCTAAATTCATTATCTAATATTGTAAATACTTTAAAGTTATTTGCCCCACTAAATATACTTTCTTTTGCTACTCTACTTACTCCTGTTAGTACTGTTTTTTCTAAATATGGATTATCTTTAAATGTTGTTCCATAAAATGTTTTGAAGAATTTTACTGCTTCATCATAATATCCTTCTACATATGCATTTTGTAGTGGTACGTCATATTCGTCTATTAGTAGTATTACTGGTTTATTAAAATATTGATTTAAAAGTTTTGATAACATCTTTACTGAATTTATTAAGTCAACATCATTTGCATTTGCTGATAATATTTTATTAAATATTGTTCTTTCTCCTTCTGACATTTGTCCTTCTAATAAATATTTATGCTCATAATATAATTCCATCATTATTGTTTTAAGTTGCATAATCATTAAATCATAATTCATTAGTCCTGCGTCTTTTAATGTTAAATATATTACTGGATAATATCCTAATTTTGATGTATATTCTTCTCCTTGTTCCATTATTTTTAAGCCTTCAAATAGCTCTTTACTATCTTTTGCTGTACTGTCAAAATAGTATTTTAGCATACTCATATTTAATGTTTTTCCGAATCTTCGTGGTCTTGTTAATAATATTACGCTTGCTTGATTGTCTATTATATGTTTTATATACATTGTTTTATCTATATAATAATTTTTTCTTAATCTTAACATTTTAAAATCACTTATTCCTATACCTATGCCTTTCATGTATTTACGCTCCTTCCTTTTATTATCTATACACTTATATTTTACCTAGCTTTGATACTGTTATTCTACTATAGAAAAAGAAAAATAGCAAGAAATTCTTGCTTTTTATTGTGTAGCTCCTTTTAAATAATTTTGTCTCAATAAAAATTTATAAGTTTGTCTAGAAACAATTCGATTTTATACACTCACAATGTATATTTTTTCAAATTTTAGAAATAATAGTATAAAAGATTTTTATGGAGTTTAAAATGAATATAAAAAATATATTTTCAAATTTAATTAAATATACACCAGAAAATGATTATTCCTTTTCCCTTTTAGAAAAGCCATATGAACAAGATGAAAATAAAGAAGACAATTTTTCTGAAGATAAGACTAAAATTTTTTCTAGTGTAAATGTCAATTTAGATTATGTAAAAAGTAAGTATAATACATTAATAAATAGTGATATTGTATTAAGAGAATTTACTCTAAATGCTAGAGGTAAACAATTTCACGCATTTATTTTATATTTTGATGGTATGATAAATACTCAAATGTTAAATGACTTTGTTTTAGAGCCTTTAATGATGAGAAACAAAAATAATTTGTTTGAAGGAGACCAAAACAAAGTTGTATATGAGTCTGTTACTAATAATGTTACTATTCGAAAAGTCAAAAAATTTAATTTAAGCGATTATTTAAAAAATTGCTTAATTCCTCAAAATGATTTGAAAGAGGTTAAGACTTTTTCAGAATGTTTTTCTGGTATTAATTCTGGAAATTGTGCATTATTTGTAGATACTTTACCAATTGCTTTTAATATAGAAATCAAAGGATTTCAGCAAAGAAGCGTTGAAAAACCTACAAATGAAATTGTTATAAAAGGTTCTCACGAAGCTTTTGTTGAAAATATAAGAACTAATACTTCTCTTTTAAGAAGAATTATTAATAATGAAAATCTAACAATCGAAAATATTCCTATTGGAAAAGTTTCAAAAACAAAGTGTTGTTTATGTTATATAAAAAATATAGCAAATACTGATTTAATTGGAGAAGTAAGATATAGATTAAATAATCTTGGTGTTGATGCACTTCTTTCTGCTGGTCAATTAGAAGAATTAATTTCTGATGAAAATGATTTATCTGTTCCAGATATTTTGTCAACTGAAAGACCAGATAAAGCTTCTGCTTATTTACTAGAAGGTAGAGTTGTTATTATTGTAAATGGTTCGCCTTATGCGTTAATTACTCCAGCTGTTTTTGTAGATTTTTTGAAATCTCCTGATGATAGAAATTTGAAAGCCAATTATTCTAATTTTATAAAAGCTATTAGATTTATTGCTGCTACTTTTGCATTATTATTACCTGGGTTATATGTAGCAATAACAAGCTTTCACCAAGAATTTTTACCTACTGAACTTCTTTTCTCAATACTTGCTTCAAGAGATACTGTACCATTCCCTGTAATCTTTGAACTTTTAATTATGGAAGTTTCTTTTGATTTAATTAGAGAAGCTGGTCTTCGTATTCCATCACCTATAGGTTCTACTATAGGTATTGTTGGCGGTATTATTTTAGGTCAAGCTGCTGTTAGTGCGGGAATTGTAAGTCCAATATTGATTATTATTGTTGCAATTACTGGTATATCATCATTCGCAATTCCTGATTATACTTTTGGCTTTCACTTAAGGTATTTTAGATATTTATTTATTTTTTTAGGTTATGCAGCAGGTTTCCTTGGCATTGCATTAGGTTTATTTGTTTATTTAGCTATTCTTTGTGATACAAAATCATTTGGAGTTCCATATATGGTTGGTGTATCTAGTTTAGAAAACACAAAAGGTTATGGCTATTTTCTTCCCCCTATTTGGAAAAGAGAATATAGAGCAAGTTTTTTAAATGCACAAAAAGACAAAAAACAAGAACATATTTCTATGAAATGGAAGTATCAAAATAAATAATTATTAATAAATTACTTTTTTACAGGCAGTATCATGAAAATTTTAATATCACTAAAATATAATAATTTATTAATTATGAAAGGAGTTTTTAATGCCAGATTTAAAAATAACAACAAAACAAGCTATTATGCTAGTTGTTACAGTTATTGTATCTCATACAATTGTTACTTTACCCGCTACACTTTTGCAAGAGACAAAATCTGCAACTATATTAAATCTTATTTATGTTTCTATATTAGCATTAGTCTTAGCTTATCTTATATATAAACTCTTTAAAAAATTTCAAGGACAAGATATCATAGATATTTCAGAATATTTAGGTGGTTCTCTTCTTAAAAATATAGTTGGTGCAATATTTATAGTATATTTTTTAAGTAGTTCTGGTATCCTTTTAAGAAATTTTGCTGAAGGGTTAAAAGTAATTTATTTTCCAAATACCAATATTGCATTTATTATTTTGGCATTTATAGTAACTCTTTGTTATACCAATACCTTACATTTTTCTTCAAATGTTAAAGCTGTTTCAATTATTTTACCTATTGTAATTATAAGTATTATATTTCTCTTTATAGGTAATATACAAAATTTTTCATTTCAAAGAGCATTACCAATATTAGGTAATGGAATATATAACACTTTTATCTATGGAATTGAGAATATTGTAGCATTTGGTGGTATTTCTTGTTTATATTTTATACCTCCATTATTAAAAGAACCTGAAAAAATGAAAAAAATTGCAATTACATCTATTTTAGTCTGTGCTTTTTATTTATTAATTTGCACATCTACTATTTTATTTATGTTTTCGTTTTTTGATACAGTAGATGAAATATTACCATTATATACTGCTGCAAGTTATATAGAATTTGGAACATTTTTTCAACGATTAGATGCAATTTTTCTTTTAATATGGGTTTTAGAAATATGTTGTTATTTAAGTATTGCTTGTCATTTTTCGATGTTTGCGTTTAAGAAAATAACTAAAATTAAATACTTAAAACCTTTGGCATTTATATTCCCTTTATTCATATTTGGTATTGCACTACTTCCAAGGACTATTGCAGATTCTAGATTTATTGGAGATACAGTCTATAAATACATTATATTAGCTGTTGTATTTTTATTAAGTTTTGCAATTCTTATTTTTGCAAATATAAGAAAAAAGAAAGAAGGTGTCCAAAATCAAGAACAAGATTAAAAAAATTATTATTTTTTTCATTATTATAGTACTTGCAATTGGCTTTAATTCTTCATATAGAGCAATAAATTTAAGTAATATTGCAATAGTCGTTGCAATGGCTATAGATACTTCTGAAAATAATAATTTAAAAGTTACATTCCAATTTACTCCTGCTTCATCTGTTTCAGAAACTGGAACTACGGAAAAGGCTGAATCAATAATAAACACTATAAATGCATCTTCTATAAGTTCTGCAATAAATCTTATGAATTCATATATAGGAAAAGAATTGAGTTTATCTCATTGCAAGTTAATTGTATTTTCAGAAGAATTAGCATCACAGGGCATTTCTGATGAAATTTTTACATTAATGAATGATAATCAAGTTAGACCATCAACAAATATAGTAATTAGTAAATGTTCTGCTAAGTCTTATATCGAAAACTCTAAGCCATTATTAGAGCCACTTTTAACAAAGTATTATGAAGTTTATAATAACTCTAGCCAGTATACAGGCTTTACTACAGATGCAACAATAGGTGATTTTTTTAATCATTTAAATTGTAAAAATTGTGAGGCTTTTGCAATATTAGGCGGAATTAATTCAGAACAGAATAATCCAGATACTAGCATTAACTCTCAAAAAGATTCTGCAATAAAAGCAAACGACTCTTCTGTTACAGGAGATTTGCGTTCAGAAAATGTTGGTCTTGCTGTGTTTAAAGATGATAAATTAGTTGGAGAATTAACTGCTATTGAAAATTTATGTTTTTTATGTACTAGAAATGATATTGATGGCTTTCTAATTTCTGTTCCTGCTCCTAATGATGATAGTAAATATATAGATATTTATCTAACACCTGCTAAAGATTGCAGAATTAATGTAGATATTATAAATGGTTCTCCATATATAAAAGTCGACTATAAATTTACAGGAAGAATTTATTCAATGACTAAAACTTCTGATTATTTAGATAATGTAAATTTAAGTGCTATTTCTGAATCATGTAATAGTTATTTAAGATCTGTATTTACAAGTTATTTATACAAAACTTCTAAGGACTTAAATAGTGACATAAATGGTTTTGGAGAACATGCTTTGAATAATTTCTTTACTCTTGAAGAAAGTGGTAAATATAATTGGCAAAAAAATTACAAAAATTCTTTCTTTGATGTAACAGTTGATACAAATGTAAAGTCTGGATTTTTATTAATGTAAATGAGGTGATTTCATGTCTTTAATATATGATATTATATTTTTAATTTTTACTTTGTATATTTTGCTTAGATGTATTGCTTATGGGATATATGAAATTAAAGAAGAAAATAATAAATTTGGTGGAATTTTATTTATCATTACTGGCATTGTAGCTGTGATATTTTCTAATATCTTAATGTTTATTAATGTTTAAAATTGCCAATAGGGACGGACTCAGGGAAAAAGGGGACGGACCCCAAAATCCCTCCTTAATATTTAACTTTATGTGTAGAAATATACTATTTAATACAGGAGGGATTTTGGGGTCCGTCCCCTTTTTCCCTGAGTCCGTCCCTATTGGCAAATTTCAAAATCTATTTGTCCTAACATTTTGTTAGCTTTTTTTACTCTTATTTTTATTTTATCTCCTATTTTATATGTTTTGTGGCTCTTTTCTCCTATTAGCCTTTTTCTGTTTTCATCATATATGAAATATTCATCTCCTAAATCTTCAAATCTAATTAAACCTTCTACAGTATTTTCTAGTTCCACAAATATTCCAAATTGTGTAACAGATGATATAATTCCTTCGTATTCCTCTCCGATTTTAGATTCCATATATTCTGCTTTTTTAAGGTCTTCACTATCTCTTTCCACTTTTGTTGCTATTTTTTCTCTTTCTGATGACTGATATGCTCTTGATGTTGCTTTTTCCTTATAATCTTCCACAAATTCTTCATCTACATTATAACTTTGTTCTAAATATTTTGATATTACTCTATGTATAAATAAATCTGGATATCTTCTAATTGGAGATGTAAAATGGCAATAACATTTACTTGCTATTCCAAAATGTCCTTTATTTTCTGCTTCATACCTTGCAACTTTTAATGTTCTTAATATTAATGTTGATATTACTCTTTCTTCTTCTTTTCCTTTTATTTCTTCTAATACTTTTTCAAATTCTTTTGGATATACTTTATCTCCTACTATTTTTATTCTTAATCCAAAATCAAATAAAAACTTATTTAACTCTTTTACTTTATCTAAATCTGGTTCTTCATGTACTCTGTATATAAATGGTGCATCTAGCCAATAAAACTTTTCTGCTACTGTTTCGTTTGCAGTCAGCATAAATTGTTCTATTATTTCATTACTAAAACTTGTTTCATATTTTCCTACATTTATAGCATGTCCATTTATATCTAAATCTATTTTGCTTTCTGGTATATCTAGATTCAAATAACCTGCATTTAGCCTTTTTTCTTTTAGTATGTTAGCTAATTCTGCCATTAATTCAAAGTCTTTTATATATTTTTCATATTTTTTTAATACTTTTTCATCAGATTTATCTAGTATTGCTTGTACATCATGATAATTCATTCTTTCTGTAACATTGATAACGCCTTTATATACTTCTGATGATATTACATTTCCTTTTGGATCTATTTCCATTGAACAAGAAAGTGTAAATCTATCTTCTCCTGCATTTAAGCTACAAATTCCATTTGATAATTCTCTTGGAAGCATTGGAATAACTCTTCCTAGCATATATATACTAGTTCCTCTAATTAGAGCTTCTCTATCTAATAAACTGCCTTCTTTTACATAGTTGCTAACATCTGCAATATGGACATCTAGCTTATAGTTTCCATTTTTAAGTTTTTCTACTCTTACTGCATCATCTAAATCTTTGGCATCTTCTCCATCTATTGTAAAAATTATATCATTTCTTAAATCGACTCTATTTTTTATATCTTTTTTGTCTATTTCTTTTCCATATTTTTTTGCTTCTTCTACAACTGGTTCTGGAAATTTTGAAGGTAAATTATATTCTTTAATTAAAGAAAGCATGTCTATTCCTGCCTCATTTGGTTTTCCTAATACTTCTATTACTTTACCCTCTGCTTTTTTATTATTCATTGGATATTTTGTAATTTTAACTAAGACTTTATGACCATCTCTTGCTTTTCCAAAATCATTTTTAGATATAAATATATCTGTTCCGAAATTTCTATCATCTGGAATTACAAAACCGAAATTTTTATTATTTTGAAATGTCCCTACAACAGTCTCTTTTTCATGTTTAATAATCCTCTTTATTTTTCCTTCTGCACTCTTTACTTTGTTCTTTTCTTCTATTATCTCGATTACAACTTTATCTCCATTTAATGCATTTAAAGAATTTTCTTTTGATATGTATACTTCTTCATCTTGTCCTTCTATTTTTACAAATCCATATCCTTTTGCATTTCTCCTGTATATTCCCTCTTGATAATCTTCTTCGATTACTCTATACCTTTTTTTCTTATTTTTTCCTATTTTAAAATTCATTTCAAGATTATTTAAAATTTCCAAAAATTCATTATAATCTTTTTTAGGAACTCCTAATATCATGGCTAACTCCTTAGCCTTCATCGGCACATAATCATCATCTTTCATCAAATTTAATATTACTTCTTCTTTTTTATTCATTTCTTCACTTTCCTTCTTAAGTCAAACTATTCTACAATACAAAAAGGACAATTTAAAAAACTGCCCTTATGCCATATATAATATTCCTAAAACAACTGTTAATACTGCAAATATTATAGAATTAATAACAGTCCATCTTTTCAACTTTCCTTCTTTTGTTCTACTTTTATTTTTTTCATAAAAGTTATTTGTAGAAGAACCTGTTATTGTTGAAGATAACCCTGAATCTTCTTTTGATTGCATCAATGCTAATATTATTACTGCTACAGCAATTATAAAATAAATCACTGTCACAATTGTTCTTGCTATTTCCATTTGTTTACTCCTCTCTGCTTATTTTGAGCACTTTTTTAAATTCAAGAGCTATTTTATCACATATTTAAATAAAATGCAATTGATTTTAAGTATTATTTTTTGGTCAATTGGGGACAGGTACCAATTAACCATTTTTGGTCAATCTGGGACAGGTTTCGAAGTTACAATTCTCAGTCAATATTTTTTGAAATGTTGCTATTATAGCATTTTTTTAGTTTCTACGCTTGATTGGAATGAAAATTAAAATCCTATAAATAATTCGATAAAATTACTATAGGATTTTTACTTAATTTAATTTTATTTTATTTTATTCTATTTTATTTAATTTTAATACATTCCTTCCATTCCAGCACCTGCTCCTTGATTTCCGCAGTTACATGATTTTTCTTCTGGTAAATCTGTTACTAAGCTTTCTGTTGTGATTACCATTGATGCTATTGATGTTGCATTTTGTAATGCACTTCTTGTAACTTTTGTTGGGTCTACTATTCCTGCTTTTTTCATATCTACATAAGTTTCTGTGGCTGCATCAAAGCCTGTTCCTACTGGTGATTGTTTTACTTTATCTACTATTACTGCTGGCTCTAATCCTGCATTTATAGCTATTTGTTTTGCTGGTTCTGCTAATGCATTTAATACTATTTTAGCTCCTAGTTGTTCTCCACCACTTAATGTTTCTACAAATTTTTCTACTTTAGGTATTACATTTATTAATGCTGTTCCTCCTCCTGCTACTATACCTTCTTCTACAGCTGCTTTTGTTGCAGATAATGCATCTTCTATTCTTAATTTTTTATCTTTCATTTCTACTTCTGTTGCTGCTCCAACACCGATTACTGCAACTCCTCCAGCAATTTTAGCTAATCTTTCTTGTAAAGATTCTTTATCATAGCTACTTGTTGTTTCATCTATTTGAGTTTTTATTTGTTTTACTCTATCAGCAATTTTAGCTTTATCGCCCATTCCATCAACTATAATTGTATTTTCTTTTTGTACTTTTACTTGTTTTGCTCTACCTAATTGTTCGATTGTTGTATCTTTTAATTCTAATCCTAAATCTGATGTAATTACTTCTCCTCCTGTTAAGATAGCTATATCTTCAAGCATTGCTTTTCTCTTATCACCAAATCCTGGTGCTTTTACTGCTACTACATTTAATACTCCTCTTAATTTATTTAGTACTAATGTTGATAATGCTTCTCCTTCAATATCATCACATATAATTACTAATTTTCCTGATTGTTGCATTAAACTTTCTAGTAATGGTAAAATTTCTTGGATATTACTAATCTTTTTGTCTGTAATTAATATGTATGGATTATCAACTACTGCTTCCATTTTATCTGTGTCTGTTACCATATATGGTGATACATATCCTTTATCAAATTGCATTCCTTCGACTACATTTAATTCTGTATTTGATGTTTTTGATTCTTCTATTGTGATAACACCATCTTTTGAAACTTTTTCCATTGCTTCTGCAATTAATTCCCCTACTTCTGTATTATTTGCAGATATACTTGCAACTCTTGCTATATCTTCTTTTCCATTGACTTCTGAACTAATGTCTTTTAATCCTTCAACTGCAACTTCTACTGCTTTATCCATTCCTCTTTTCATAGCCATTGGATCTGCTCCTGCTGCAACATTTTTAACTCCTTCTTTTATCATGCTTTGTGCTAGAACTGTTGCTGTTGTAGTTCCATCTCCTGCAACATCATTTGTTTTTTCTGATACTTCTTTTACTATTCTAGCTCCCATGTTTTCAAATTTGTCTTCTAATTCTATTTCTTTTGCTATTGTAACACCATCATTTGTTATAAGTGGTGCTCCAAAACTTTTATCTAATACTACATTTCTTCCTTTTGGTCCTAATGTAACTTTAACTGTATTTGCTAATTTATTAACTCCTTCTAATAAAGATTTTCTAGCATCTTCTCCAAATCTAATTTGTTTTGCCATTTTAAATCATTCCTTTCCATTTTTTATAATTTTGGTTTATTGTATAGGAAAAATTGGCTTTTATTTTGACCCTAGGTGGATTTTTCCGTATACAACAAGGTTAGGCTTCTTATATTCGTGAAGTACTGCGAAGCAGTCTTCACATGTGTGCGTCGAAATCTTTGATTTCGTTAACGCACGCCTTTCTTACTATTCTACTTTTGCTAATATATCATCTTGCTTTACTATTATATAATCTGTTCCCTCATATTTTACTTCTGTTCCTGAATATTTGCTTACTATTACATTGTCTCCTTTTTTTACATTCATTACTTCATTTTTACCATCTATTACTTCTCCTGGTCCTACTTCTATTACTTCTGCGATTTGTGGTTTCTCTTGTGCTGAGCTTGCTAAGATTATTCCACTTTTTGTTGTTTCTTCGCCTTCTTTCATTTTTATTAACACTCTACTTCCTAATGGTTTAATCATTTCTATTACCTCCTTAATAAATTGTGCTATTTGTTTTTAGCACTCTTAACTTCTGACTGCTAATAATTTATACCCAATTATATAAAATGTCAATACCTTTTTTAAAAATTCACAATTTTTTCACAATTAATATATTCACATTCAACAAATAATATTCTAATACTTATGATTTTGCTTCTATCTCGGCATATTCACTTACTGAATCACAAAGTGAATATTCTGACTTCATAGCCAAAAACGAATTTAAAATACGTTTTTTGACAAATGAATCTCTGAAGAAACTTTTCATTACTCCTCCACGAGCATTTGTAGACATTTTTATTCCTTGTGTTTGCCAAGACATTCCTCCACTTTGTGTGAACTTATATATTTTTTAACTCTTTTGCTTTTCTTATTAATCCTACAAAAATTGGTGATGGATTATCTGGTCTTGATTTTAATTCTGGATGAAATTGCCCTGCTATAAAATATGGATGTCTTTTTTCACTTAATTCAACTATTTCTACTAATGTTCCATCTGGTGATGTTCCTGAACATTTTAGTCCTGCATTTTCTAATTCTTCTTTATAATCATTATTAAATTCATAACGATGTCTATGTCTTTCATTTATTAATTCACTTTGGTAAACTTTATATGCCAATGTTCCTTTTTTTACAATACATGGATAACTTCCAAGTCTCATGGTTCCACCTTTTTTTCTTATTTGTTTTTGTTCTTCCATTATATGTATTACTTGATTTTTTGATTTATTATCAAATTCTGTAGAATTAGCATCTTTTAATCCTAATACATTTCTCGCATACTCTACTACTGCCATTTGCATTCCTAAACAGATTCCTAAAAATGGTATCTTGTTTTCCCTTACATATCTAACTGTTTCAATCATTCCTTCTATTCCTCTGTCTCCAAATCCACCTGGTACTATTATTGCATCCATTCCTTTTAATTTTTCTTGACTATTTTCTTTAGTTATTTTTTCTGAATCTATTAATTTGACTTTTACATTAACATCATTTTCAAATCCTGCATGATGACAGCTTTCTATTACTGATAAATATGAGTCTTCTAATTTTGTGTATTTTCCAACTATTCCTACATTTACAACTTTCTTTTTGTCTATACTTCTAATTTTATTTATCATTTCTTCCCATTTACTATTGTCTGGAATATAGTTATCTAATCTAAGATGATTGCAAACTTCTCTTGCCAATCCTTCCTCTTCTAGCATTAATGGTACTGCATATAGGCAATCTGCTGTTAAATTTTGAATTACACTTGTTTTTCTGACATTACAAAATAAAGATAATTTGTCTTTGATATTTTCGGGGATTTCTTGTTCTGTTCTACATACTAATATGTTTGGCTTTATTCCTAAACTTTGTAATTCTTTTACTGAATGTTGTGTTGGTTTTGATTTTATTTCGTTTGAACCGAATACATATGGTAGTAAAGTTACATGGATATATAAAACATCCTCTGGATTTTTTTCTAGTCCAACCTGTCTTATCGCTTCAATAATTGATACTCCTTCAATATCTCCGACTGTTCCACCTATTTCTGTAATTACTATATCTATATCTTGATTTTCAAATCCATATATTTTTTCTTTTATTTCATTTGTAATATGTGGAATTACTTGTACAGTTTTTCCTAAGTAATCTCCTCTTCTTTCTTTTTCTATTACATTTGAGTAAATTTTTCCCATTGTAATACTAGAATTTTGAGTTAGATTTTCATTAATAAATCTTTCATAATGTCCTAAATCTAAATCTGTTTCTGCTCCATCATCTGTTACAAATACTTCCCCATGTTCATATGGATTCATTGTTCCAGGATCTACATTTATATATGGATCAAATTTTTGAATAGTTATCTTATATCCTCTATTTTTTAAAAGTCTTCCTAATGATGCTGCTGTTATTCCCTTTCCTAATCCTGATACAACTCCACCTGTTATAAAAATATATTTAGTATTCATGGCTACCCCTTTCTAAAAAGGACAAATCTCGCTTCGCGAGAACTTTTCTCTACTTTTCTAACTTAACTATATATATTTAAGTTCTCGAAGAAGCGTAAAGATTTGTCGACGCGAAAAATTGCTTTGCAATTTTTCTGTGCATCTATATTTTTTACTTTATAGGAAATGTAATTTCCTATAAAGTAAAAAAAGATTAAAAAAATCGCCAAAATAGGTTTTTTTTTAATCTACTGTCATTCTATCATTTATTTTATTTAAATTCAAGTAAATTTTAAAAAATTGCCAAAAAGCCCCGTCCCTTTTGGCAATTTCTTTTTAATTTACATATTGACTATAGAACCAATTTGTATAATCAAAATATTCTAATGTGTCTGGTAAGCCATAATCTACTCCTTTAGTATCTACACTAATTGAACTTATTCTTACTGTATTTACTGGCGTACTTTCTTCAGTATTTCCTGTTTCTTCTGAATTATCAGCTACTTTTACTTCAACATTTTCTATGTTGTGTACTACATCCATACCTTCTATAACTTTTCCAAAAGCTGTGTAATTACCATTTAATCCTGCATTTTCTTGTGTCATTATGAAAAATTGTGCACATCCTGAATTATATGATTCATCTGTTAATGATGCTGAAGTTTGGCTATAATCAGATCTAGCTAAACCTACTACTCCTTCTTCAAATTTGATAGTATTGTTTACTCCATTTGCAATGAATTCTCCTTTTATTGAATATTTATCATCGCTACCATCATCTTTTAGGTCTTTTAATGTTGGCTCTGTAGAACCGTCTCCATTTTTAGTTCCTCCTTGAATCATAAAGTCTTTTACTACTCTATGAAATGAAGATCCATTATAATACCCTCTATTTGCTAATGCTATAAAGTTTGCAACTGTTTCTGGTGCTTGGTCTGGATATAATTCCATTTTTACTGTTCCAAATCCTTCTACTTCCATTGTTGCAACTGGATTTTCTGGATTCATTGTTAATTTCATATAATATCCATAACTTACCCATCCTATTAATACTAATAACACTATTAAAACTATTGTCCATATAATTTTTTTTGCCATTTTTTATTTCATTCCTTTCTTAAGACATATGTTTTTTAACATTTTGCCTTTTTAATATTTGAGTTTTAAGGTTCACTCATAAACCTAAATTTTAATCTAATATATTATCAAAAACGAATTGTTCTTGCATTCTTTTTAATGATTGTTTTATTGTTCTTGCTCTTATTTCTCCTATTCCATCTACTTCGTCTAAACTTTCTATATCAGCCGCCAATATGTGTTGGAAAGATTTAAATGATGATACTAAATTTTCTACTATATTTGTTGGCATTCTTGGTATTTTGCTTAGAATTCTATATCCTCTAGTGTATACTCCTACTTCGTCATAATTATCAAAAACATCAAATCCTAACAATTTTGCTATTGATGATTCTTTATTTAGTTCTTCATATGTTAATTCTGATAAACTATCTAATACATCTTCTGAATTCAATTTATCTTTTGTTGGTGCTAAATAGTCTTTTATAATGAGTAGCTCCTCTTTTTCTACTCCTCCCACTAATTCTTCTAGCTGCATTTTGACTAGTCTTCCATCATTTCCTAATTCATATATTTGTCCTTGAATTTCATCTACAATTCTCATAACCATTTCTGCTCTTTGTATTGCTAAGATTACGTTTTGTAGAGTTACTATATCATTAAATTCATATTCATTTAGGATATTTAGCTTATTATCAAAAACTTTTTTATATTTTTCTAGTGTCTGTACTCCTTGATTTGCTTTATTTAATACTGCATTTGTATCTTCTAGTATATATCTATCATTTCCTTTAAATATTGTTATTATATTTCTTCTTTGAGATATACTTATAACTAATTCTCCCGTCTGTTTTGCTGTTCTTTCTGCTGTTCTATGTCTTGTTCCAGTTTCCATTGTTTCGATTTCTCTTGAAGGTATTAATTGTGCATTTGCAAAAAGAATCTTTTTTAGGTCTCCACTAAGTACAATTGCACCATCCATTTTTGCTAATTCATACAATTTTGATGATGTATAATCTTCATTTATTGTGAATCCACCATCTACAATTTCTTTTATAATTTCATTATTATCTGTTATTAATAATAATGCTCCTGTTTTTGCTCTTAAGATATTTTCTAATCCATCTCTTATTGGTGTTCCTGGTGCTATAAGTTTTAAAATATCAGTAATAGCATTTTCATTTTTCTTTCTCAACTAAATGCCTCCTTCTATAATAGCCTCAAAATTCACAATTTATTATATTTTATTTTAAATGTAATTTTTCCATTGCTTCTTTTACATTCCTGACCCCTATTATATCCAATTTGAACTTATCTTTCAAGACCTTTTTGTTACTTTCTGGAATTACACAGGTTTTAAATCCCAATTTTTCCGCTTCTTTTAGCCTTTTTTCAATAAAATTTATTCTTCTAACTTCTCCTGTTAGACCCACTTCTCCCATTATAACTACATCTTTTGGTATTGTTATATTTCTAAAAATAGATGCAGTAACTAATATTATTCCTAAATCTATTGAAGGTTCATTTATTTTTAATCCTCCTACAACATTTAAATATACATCTTGATTTCCTAAATTTAATCCTGCTTTTTTTTCCATTACTGCGATAAGCAAGGCTAATCTATTAAAATCTATCCCATTTGCAGTTCTTTTGGGATATCCAAAAACTGTTTGAGCTGTTAATGCTTGTAATTCAACTAATATTGGTCTGGTTCCTTCTATACATGAAACTACACATGATCCTGCTGGATTATCTTCTCTTTCTGAAATTAATACATCTGAAGGATTTAAGATTTCCGTCATTCCTTCTTCTCTCATTTCAAACATACCTATTTCATTTGTTGAACCGAATCTATTTTTTACTCCTCTTAATATCCTGTATGAGAAATATCTTTCTCCTTCTAAATAAAGAACTGTGTCTACCATATGTTCTAGCACTCTAGGTCCTGCTATTGTTCCATCTTTTGTTACATGTCCGATTATTATTGTTGTTATTTCTCTTGATTTACAAACTCTCATTATTTGTGATGTTATCTCTCTTACTTGGCTTACACTTCCTGCAGCTGCTGTTATTTCTTCGCTATACATAGTTTGAATTGAATCTATTATTACAAGTTTTGGGTTAATATTTAAAATAGATTGAGTTACGATGTCGATATTTGTTTCTCCTAAAAATAGTATATCTTCATTATTTATTCCTAGTCTATCTGCTCTTAATTTTATTTGCTCTGCTGATTCTTCTCCTGAAACATATAGGACATTCCCTTCTCCTTTTACTTTATTGCATATTTGCAATATTAATGTTGATTTTCCTATCCCTGGCTCTCCTCCTAATAAAATTAGAGAACCTTTTACTAATCCTCCTCCTAAAACTCTATCTAATTCTCCAAATCCTGTTGATGTTCTTACTTTTTCACTTGCTACATATGAATTTAATTTTTGCGGAGTATTTATTTTTCCATCATTTAAATTATTATTTGAGCTCTTTGTTTCTACTATTTTTTGCTCAAAAAAAGTATTCCAACTATTACATGCTGGACATTTTCCTAGCCATTTTGCAGATTCGTAACCACATTCATTACATACAAAAATAGTTTTATTTTTTGCCATAATAATATCCTTTCTATTAAAATTTATCTTTAACACTAGACAAATCTAGCTTCGCTAGACCTTTTCTCTATTTTTAAATTTTGATTACATTAATTTAAGGTCTAGCAAGAAGCGTATAAGATTTGTCGGCGCGAAAAATTGTGAAACAATTTTTCTGTGCATCTATATTTTTTTACATTACAGGAAATACAATTTCCTATAATGTAAAAAGTATAGCATATTTTTTACATATATGCTATACCCTTCTATTTTTATACATAATTATTATTTGTTTCCTTTACCGAATTTTACTTCTTGGAATAAGAAATCATGTACTTTATCCCATGTAATTTGTTGATGTAGGAAGTCATTTACTTCGTCTTCTACTTTTTGTTGATATGGTGTTAATTCTACTTTTATCTCTTTATTCCAATCTATTTCTTGTAACCAAAATGTTTTGAATTTAGACCAAAAACCTCTTTTTACAGGTAAATCTTGATTTCTAATAGTACCTGCATTTTCAAATACATTGTCTACATTTGATTCTCCAACATTTCCAAATTCAACTCCACCAAAAACACCTTGTACTTTATTTTCTTCTCCTAAATCTGCCATTTTTATTTCCTCCTTTGTGGTTTTACTTTTAATTAATTTATACTATATTTTTCTAAAATATGCAAGTTTTTCCATATATTTTTTTATTATTTTTGTATTACATTTTTATTACATTTCTATTACACTATAAAATTATTTATTATTTATAACACATTCTAAATGATTTATATAGGCTTTTTTACATGCAACTTTTACTATTTTATTGTTTAGGTTTTCATTTGTTTTACAGTAAGCTAATATATAATTTTTTGTATGTCCTTTGTATATTTCTCCTTTTTCTTCTTCAAATAGGACTTCTATTTCTTTTCCAATATATGATTTGTTATATTCTTCTTGTATTGAGTCTGATAGCTCTATTATTTTTTTACTTCTTTGTTCTTTAATTTTTCCATCTATTTGATTTGGCATAACTGCTGCTTTTGTGCCTTTTCTTTGTGAATATTTAAATACATGGATTTTATAGAATTTGATTTCTTTTAAAAATTTATATGTATTTCCAAATTCTTCTTCTGTTTCTCCTGGAAATCCAACAATAACATCTGTTGTTAGCATTGCATCACTATAATTATTTCTTATTATTTTTACAATATTTTTAAATTCTTTGGTTGTATATCTTCTATTCATTCTTTTTAAAGTTTCATCACATCCGCTTTGTAATGATAAATGAAAATGAGGACACATTTTATCTAATTTTTTTAATCTTGATATAAATTCTTCATTTATAAGTAATGGTTCTATTGAACCTAATCTAATTCTTTTTAATCCTTCTATTTTGTTTATTTCTTCTAACAAGTCAATTAATTTATATCCATTTTTAAAATCTTTGCCATATGATGCGATATGTATTCCTGTTATAACTACTTCTTTAATATCTTTTTTTACAATTTCTTTAATCTCTTCTATTATATTTTCTGGATTTCTACTTCTTACTCTTCCTCTTGCATATGGTATTATACAATATGAGCAATATCTATCACATCCATCTTGGATTTTTACTACAGCCCTTGTTTTTTCAGTAAAGACAACTTCACCGAAATCTACAAATTCTTTTGATTTTAATACATCTTGCATTGGCACTTCTTTTATTTTATCTTTTATATATTTTTCTGCAAAATCTACAATATTGGCTTTTTCATCATTTCCTAGACATAGATCTATTTCTGGAATTTTTTCTACATCTTGTTTTGCTACTTGTACATAACATCCAACTGCTATAACAATACTGTCTTTATTTATTTCTTTGACTCTTCTTAACATTTGTCTTGATTTTCTATCAGAAATATTTGTTACTGTACATGTATTTACAACATATATATCTGCTTTTTCAGTATGTTCTACTACTTTATATCCTTTTTCTAAAAACTTTTGTGCCATTCCATTTGACTCGTATTGATTTACTTTACATCCTAATGTTATAAATGCTACTTTCTTTGCCATAATTGCTCTCATTCCTTTCTTAAGGCATAAATTAGTTAGGTTGGAAAAGAATTAAATTTTGTTTTTTGTTTATTTACCTTTTTTATTTTAAATTTAATTAAGAGAGCATGTGCTCTCTTCTAAATATGATATTATAAATTTAATGTTAATCTATTTTCTTTTTCCATCTAGTGCATCTAGGTTTTCTAACGCTTTTCCTGTTCCTAGTGCTACACATGATACTGTGTCTTGTGCAATCATTACATTTATTCCTGTTTTTTCTTGTAACAATCTATCAAGACCATCAATTAGACATCCTCCACCTGTCATGTATATTCCTTTATCACTGATATCTGCTGCAAGCTCAGGTGGTGTTCTTTCTAATACTCCATGAACTGCATCTACAATCATCATTGCTGGTTCAATTAATGCTTCTAACATTTCTGAAGAATGTATTGTTACTGTTTTAGGAAGGCCTGTAATTAAATCTCTTCCTCTAATATCCATTTCTAAGTCCTGTATTTTAGGATATACACAACCTATATTTACTTTTAGGTCTTCTGCTGTTCTTTCTCCTATAGCAATATTATGTTTCTTTTTTATATATTTTACAATTGCTTCGTCAAATTTATCACCTGCAACTTTTATAGAACTACTAACAACAGATCCTCCTAATGATATAACTGCAATATCTGTTGTTCCTCCCCCTATATCTACTACCATGTTTCCACATGGTTTTGCAATATCAATTCCTGCTCCTATTGCTGCTGCTATAGGTTCTTCTATTAAATATACTCTTCTTGCTCCTGCTTGGGTTGCAGCATCAATTACCGCCTTTTTTTCTACTTCAGTTACTTGTGAAGGAATACAAATCATTATTCTAGGTGCAAATACAAATTTCCCACACACTTTGTTTATAAAATATTTTAACATTTTTTCTGTAACAGTATAGTCGGAAATTACCCCATCTCTTAATGGTCTAGTTGCTACAATATTTCCTGGCGTTCTTCCAAGCATTCTTCTTGCTTCTCCTCCTACTGCTAATACATCTCCTGTATTGTTATCTACTGCTACAACAGATGGTTCTCTTAATACAATTCCTCTACCTTTTACATATACAATTACTGTTGCTGTTCCTAAATCAATTCCAACATCTTGACCGAATTTAAACATATTTTTCCCTCAAGCTTTCTATTTGTTTATATTCTTTTATTACAAAATCATTTCAATTATATTACAAATATGACAATTTATCAATACTTATAATAGATTTTTTTCATTTTGGTTAATTTAAGTTGCGATTTCCGTTTTTATTTTTTGATTAATCACATAA